>Ga0209062_1000255_pt1 | contig 196031 bp, 166 predicted proteins | sample Coa_R2_2_FD_187158 | JGI IMG/M metagenome (GOLD analysis project Ga0209062, IMG submission 187158) | Surface soil microbial communities from Centralia Pennsylvania, which are recovering from an underground coalmine fire - Coalmine... | ecosystem: Environmental > Terrestrial > Soil >... | reverse complement strand
GCAGATGTCGCTCGCCGACGGTCTTGTCTTCGAGATCGAGGCGTATAATCGCCTGATCCCCACCGCGGACCGCAGGGAAGGCGTGCTCGCCTTCAATGAGCGGCGTCAGCCGAAATTTCAGGGCAGGTAGCCCGACGGAATTGCAGTCGCCGATACCGCCCGACGGCTTAGGACGAGATCATCGGCGATGCCGGGGGACGTGTGAGGCGTGAGACCGGGGACATCATCAGGCGAAACGCACGGAGCTTGCCGTCGTTGGCCCCCGCCAAAGTCTTCCCACAGAGCTTGCAGGCCTCATCACCGGAGGAGCTATCGACCGAAACGGATTCGGCCAACAGATACAGCGCACCGCAATGCGCACACGTCACGTCGGATATCTTCATGCGCTTGCACGAGAGCTGGAGATCGATGCGGGTCGATTCTTATCGAAATTGTGACGATTGTGCAAACGTCCCCGCAAAGCCGGTGATCAAAATATTTTTCTCTCTCTTGGTGACGTCGCGCGGTACGAATTTGCCTGAATGGGGCGAGCCATGAAGGGCTTCTTTCGCCGGCGCCAAAGCGAAGGTATTTGCCTGCCGCGATCGCCTCACGGCGCCGGCTGCGGCGCGGCAACCCAGACGTCGCTCTGCTTGATTTGCTCGATCAGCGCCGCCGGATCGAACTTGCGTGCACCCTGGGGCAGCTCGAACAAATCTGCGGCCTGCCGTTCGTCGCGAATGCTCGTGGCAGCGATCACGGTGCCATCGTCGGTCTTGATGCGCAGCGGGAATTTCCTGACACCGTCGATCCAGCCGGTGAAAGCGTGGCCTGCCGCGGGCGTAGCGCGATAGGCCCTCGCCTCGCGGCCGCCGATCGATTCGGCGCCCACGACCTCGCAGCGCCACTCGCCTTGCCCTTCAAGCCCGGCGACCTCGGCCATCTTCTGCCATTGCCGGCATGGATTGTCGGCGTCGACGGGCACGAACAGCCGCGTGAGCACGGTTGATTGCCTGGCATCCATGAAAAGGTGCGGCGCCGGCCGCACGAAATAGGCGGCAGGCTTCGCGCCGTCGATCAGGAAGAAGCCGTCAGGGAAATCAGGGCTTTCGATCCGGACCTTGTCGCCGGACACGTGTAACTGTCCCGCCGATGTCGTGCTCCCATCCGCGGTTCGCATCAGCTCGGCGGAAAATTGCTGCGCCTGGCCCGGCGTGGCGGCGGCCAGCGGAGCCATCAGCGCAAGCAGGATCCATCGCCACCTGCGCGCCGCCGACATTACGTTGAGCCTGGCCGTCAGCGTGGCTGTCCTGTGCTCGATCATCAGGTCGCTCTCGAATTGCAAGGCACTCTACCCAAGGAAAAAGGCACTTTGCCCAAGAAAATCGGCGCCGGCTGAACCGCGAGGGGCCCAGCCGGCGCCAACTCAAATCACGTCACGATTCGCTCATTCCGCCGACTACTCGGAGTAGGGAATGTTGACCGCATTGGAGAAGTCGAACGCGTCGAACAGGTCCGAGAGCGCCGGGCTGTTGGTCGGCACGTACTTGTTGCCGTTCGCGTAGGTCGGGTTCGGCAGGTTGTCGCGGCTGCGGTTCGAGAGCGGCTTGAGGTTCCAGTTGCGCTCGATGAACTTCAGGATCGAAACGTGATCGCCGTAGTTGTGGTAGATCTTGCCGCCCGTCGACCAGGGCGAGAGGATCAGCATCGGGATGCGCGGGCCGTCGCCGAAGAAGTCGATCGACTGGATGTAGCCGCCGTCCCAGTAGCCGCCAGCCTCGTCCCAGGTGACGATGACAGCGGTCTCAGCCTTCAGCTTGGGATTGGCGTCCAGCGCATCGAGAACGTTCTGCACATAGGCCTCGAACAGGTCGACCTTCGAGCTCTGCGGGTGACCGTCGAGCAGGCCGTCAGGCTTGCCGAACGACACCGCGGGCAGGTTGGTGTTCTTGATCGCCGAGATCAGGTTCGCCGTGTCCTGGATGTGAGCCTTGCGCACATTCGGGTTGGCCATGATCGAGGTCGCGTACTGGAACGGGTTGCAGATATTGCAGTACGCCACGCCGAGCGCGTGGGCTGGATCGGCAGCCGCTGCAGCCGACAGGTTCGGATTGGTCGGGTTGGCGGCGACCGCCACGTCCGAGAGCGCCACGGCGTCGTTATAGGCACCACCGTAGTAAGCCCACGAGATGTTCTTCGCGATCAGCGCGTCGCCGATGGTCTTCACCGTCTGCGGCGGCAAGTTGTTGCCGCCCGAGAGCGCGCCATTCGGCAGGTAGCCCGGGGTGACATTGTTGAGCATGTAATAGTGGTTGGGCTGGCAGTTCGGCTCGGCCGGATAGGGCAGCTTGTTGAGGTAAGACACGATCGGCCCGACGCCGGGCTGGGTCGCGTCGCTGCACATGCTGAAATTGCCGTCGACCGTGTACTGGTTGACGGTGCCCTTGACCGGATTCGGATTGGCGATCACGTTTGACGGCGGGGTGGTCGGGTTGCCCTGGCCATCGTTCCAGTAGGCGGCGTCGCCGGTGCCGAGCATGAAGTGGTTGGCGCCGGTGCCACCATGGAACGACTGATGGAAGTTGTCGCTCAGGGTGAAGCGGTCGGCCAGCGCCTTGAGGAACGGAGCCTCGCCCCGCTCGGCGTTGTAGAAGCCCATCGAGTTGCCCAGGCTCTTGTTGGTCGCCGAATAGGTCGACATCACGAACGGGAACAGGTCGTTCATGCAGCCGGAGTTGTTGGCGGCGTTCGCACGATTGGTGCTGCAATCGTCCTGCTGCCAGTCCTGGTAGAAGCGGTGCGTGGTGTCACCGGTGTAGTCGTCGTCGGTGAGCTGCGGGCCCTGCAGCGGGAACGGACCGGTCAGCGAGCCAGCGCCGGGGACGCGGGTGTCGGTCACGCCGTTCGGCAGGCCGGTGGCGCCGGTGGTCAGGATCTGAAGGTCGGCCTTGTTCATGTCCTTTTCGATGCTCGCCTCGGCGAGGGTCTTGAAGGGAGCGCCGGTGTCGCTCTGAGCGGTCGGCGTGCCTTCCGTGTTCGGCTGCGGCATCAGGTTGGTCGCGGTGTAGGCGAACTTCTGCGCCGCCGTCGCGCCGATGTAATACGATGACTGTGCCGGAACAGAAAATTGCTGCGCGCCGGCGAAGTGCGGTCCGGGCGTGCCGTCTTCGTTGACGATGCCGCGGGAGAGCAGGTTGTAGATGGTCTCGCCCTTGCCCTTCGGCTTGTAGACGCCGAACGTGTGGTCGAGGCCGCGGTTCTCGCCGATCAGCACGATGACGTGCTTGATGGGCGAAGCGGTCGTCAGCTTGGCGGCGGCATCGGTTCCGCTGGCCGGGCCGGAGTCGGCTCCAGCGGCGTAGGCAACGTTCGAGATAACGATTGTCGAGGCAACACAGAGTGCAGTTGTTGCTCGCAACGTCTTCTTCAAGTTAAAAGTCATTTTTGACCCCAGAGAGAGTTTGCATCAGCGCCGCGGTGTGTAGTGTGCCAACATGACGCACACGTATCGGTGTTGTGAAACCGTCGGAGAAAATTAGAAGCGGTCGAAGAATTTTTTGGGAAGAAAAATCCGTGTGAGGTGTCGCGCGTTACGTGCACTCGAACACAGCGTTCGAGATGATGTGAAATGATGTGAGCGCAGCCACCTATGCCAAAATAAATTCGCAAGCGACGGAATAAGCTGCGGCAAGGCGTGATGCTACGCGCTGGTACGCAATCCGTCGTCCAGCGGCGTCCGAACGGAGTGGAGATCGCAAGGGACGAATGTCCTTGCTGCTGCAGTCGGGCCGTCGTCCGTCGAGACGCGTGCGAGAGTACGCTCCTCAGGGCGAAGGCGCTCCATCGATCGACCCAGCATGGATTCAGCGAAGCGGTCACCGCCAATGCGTGACAGGCTTCAACCGCGGCACCTGGCGCTGTGCGGCGGAGGGGAAATCGTCGGCGGAGCGATTGAGGGCGAAGGCATTGCGGGCTGACATCGCTGTCAGCCCGCAACCATCTTTGGCGATCGGCGAGCTGCCGTCAGTCGCCGTAGGACGGCGGCGCGAAATAGCCGCGCGGGACATGCAGCTGGAAGCGGCCGATCGAGCGATAGTCGCCGAGATTGTTGGAGGGCTGCGGCGTGTTGTAGCCGGCAAACACGATCGTCACCGTCTGCTCGTCCGTGTAAACGGCTTGCGGATCATAGACCCGTCCGGAGAAGAAGTTGGTGTTGAAGCCGGCGGCCGGCGGCGTGAACGGCGCAACCTGCGACGTCGTCACGGCATCGGCGCCGGTGACGTTGATGATCGGCGCATTCAGCGGATAGCGCCGCGGCGGCGTCTGGGATGTATCCACCACCGTGTCGGTCGACAGGATCGGGTTGTCGAAGCCGTTCACCACGTGCCACGTCAAGAGATCGGCGGCGGTGTGAACCGGTGCGGTGGTTTCTGCATAGCCGATGAAGTGGAAGCCGTCGGAATCGTTGTCCAGGCAGTTGCCGGCACCGAAGAACATGCCGTAGCGGCCGTCGGCGATGCGGATCAGGCTGCCGCTGCCGAGCCAGCGGATGCCGTTGAGCGCTACCGTGGTCTGATCTTCGAGGCCGCTTGCCGCGCCCGCGTCGGTGAAGTTGATGCCGTCGGTGGTGGTCGCGACCCGGATCGAAATCACGTCATGGTTGGTCTTGCGCGCCTTGCCGTTGTCCAGATTGGTCAGCGCGAAGCCCGGCGTTTTCGGGCATACCTCGGCGCTCGGGAAATTGGCGTCGCCGGGCGTCAGGTTCTTGGAGACATAGACGATGGTGGTTTGATTGCCGGTGTGCACCGAACCCAGGATCGCATCGGGATCGATCAGGCCCGTGGTCGCGCCGGATCCCGGATGCAGCGTCGGATAGCCGCCGGACGCCAGCGGGCTGACATAGCCGAATGCAGGCAGCCCGAACAGGCTGTCCAGGGAATCCGGATGCAGCGTGTGCACCACCAGCTGATCGCTGTCGATGTGGCCGTTGGCGCGGTTGAGGTGATAGATGCGCTCGATGCCTTTCACGGTGAGCACGAAGGCATGGCCGAGGCCATTGTCGCCGGCGTCATTGGAGCCGTAAGCCGTCTTGGTGCCGTTGACGTTGAGGTTGGTGTTGTCAGGATCGGTCGGATCCCAGGGACAATATGGATTGAGCGCGAGTGCCTTGCCGGTGAAACGCCAGGTCGCGCCCCCGTCGATCGAGACCGCCGAGACGGTCGCCTCCTGCTCGTTGCGCGGCCGATAGTCGAAGAAGCCTTCGAGCACCTCGCCATGGGCGCGAACGAACGGGAAGTAATAGGGCTGCATCAGGCTCTTTTCGTGGTTCACAGTGTGCTCGCCCGAGGTCGCGCAATAGTTGGCATAGGGCGTGCCGTAGAGCGTGGGATTGTAGGGCGGCGTCAGTGTCGACGGCGGCACGATGCCCGAGGCGTCGTGATTGAAGAATTTGCTGTGCTCGTGCAGCGTCCACGGGCCGAACACGATGGAAGATTGGGTGAGGCTGTTCGGGACATAAGTGAGCGTCGGATCGGCTTTCGCAGCCGACGCTGCCGCGAGCAACGCGATCGCTGCCGCAGTGCCATAGCGCAAGCGTGTCATGATTATGTAATCCTCTGAAAGCATGGGGAGGGCCGAACGGAATCTTGTCGGATTGCACCTCGTAGCAGGCGTTGCTCACAGAAGCGTGACAAGGTGTCGGGCGGTGCGCTTTCTTCCACAGAGCCAGAAAGCACAGGCGCAGTGGCCGACGCCGATCCGGACCGCCGCGGCTGCAAGGCTCGACAAATTGGTCATACGCAGGTCATCGTGCGATGACCATAATCCGACCATCAATCGATCTTCGGCGACAGGCCATCGGTTACGAGGTTACAAGAAAGAGTGCGTCCGATTGCCCCCGGGGGTTCGGCCCCGGGGGCTTTTTTTGCTAAGTTTCTGCCTGCTGCCCTGACAGGGCGGATCCTGCCTCGCCTCACTCATCGCCGCATGATCGACGCCGCTTTTCTTGTCCTGCTCACGCTCGCCAGCCTTGCGCTGGCGTGGATCGACTTCCGCCGCGGCATCATCCCCGACTGGCTCAATCTGCTTGTTGCACTCGCAGGTCTGGTACAGGCTTGGCTGCTTGACGGATGGAGCGCGGCGTTTGCGGCGGCCAGCGAGGGGCTGATCATCGGCGGGGTCGTGTTTGCGCTGCGCTGGCTCTATTTTCGGCTCCGCGGCCAGCATGGACTTGGGCTGGGCGACGTGAAGCTGCTGGCCGCGTCCGCCGTCTGGGTCGGTGCCGCGGGCATTCCCATGCAGCTCCTGGTGGGGTCGATCACGGCCTTGATCGCGGCCGTCGCGCTGCACGTCACTGGCCGCACCATGACCCGGCAAACCGCGCTTCCGTTCGGTCCTTTTCTCGCGCTGGGCCTACTGGTCACGCTGGCGCTGCAGCAGCAAGGGTGGGCGGTCTAATTGCCAGGTGCCGTGTTGCCTTACCCAGCGAAGGGACGGGGAGAGGCAACACCTAGCGCCTCGCGCCGCGCAGTCGCCGTGGTTCCGTGATCGCGCCGGTGTTGTCTGCCTGCGTCGTCACCGGCTGGGCTGCCGCGGCGGCGTCCGGCGGCGGCAGGCTCAGCACGGCGGTTTCCTCATCATGCACCAGCGTCACCTCGCGCGCCGCGACGTCGCGCAAGCGCCAGCCTTGATATTCCTCGCCGATCTTCAGTCGCAGCGCCGTCTTGGCGGTCTGATCGACAAAGATGCCAAAGCTCTGGTCGGCGCCGGCGATGGTGCCGACCAGCGCGAGTTGTGGCCGTTCGACCTTCACCGGCTTCGGCCGCGGCGGTGGCGCGACCGCCACAGGCGCGGGCACAACTGCGGGCGGCGGCGGCCGGCGCGAGGGTGAGAAAATCGGCCGGTCGCGCGTGGTCGTGAGCGTCGCAAGCGGTATCGCCCACAGCGGATTGGCGCTCCTGGCGCGTTCGGGCTCGGCCGCACTTGCCGGCGCCGCGACCTTGACCACGACAGGCGCCGGCGCAGCCGGCTGAGCCCACAGCGAGGGCGCCGCAGGCTTGTCGGCGTGGCGCGGCGGCGCGGCGTCCAGATCGGTGGCATCGGTCGGCACGGCCGCGGTCGATCCGGGAATGGCGAGCGCGGTCGCAAGCAGCGAAGCGGCGGTGAGCGCCCGCCAGCGCATGGTGTTGCGTAACCTCATTTGCCGCCCTTCCACTGCCCGGACACGGTCAAGAGCACACGCAACTTGCCTTCCGTGGAGGCGCCGAAGCTCGATGGCGCCTGCGCCACGAGCTGATCGACGAACAGGAATGGCATGCCGGCCTCGAGGTCGTAAAGCAGTTGTTGTAGTCCCGGCTGATCGATCTCGCAGCTTGCGATGACGCTCAGGAAGCCGGCCTTGGCCTCGGTGCCCTGCAGGTCGACCTGCGAGGACAGCACGTTGCCGCCGAGCTTCGTCACCGCCGCCGTCACGCGTTGCAGCAGCGCTGCGCCCGCGACCGTGACGGTGGCTCCTTCAAGAAACGGCGAGCCGCTTGGCGCCGCGACCCCGCCGGTTTCGCTGCGCGTGGCGGCAGGTCTGCGTCCTTCGAACTGCTCGAGCATCGTAGCCGAGGCCGTTACCTCGGCGCGCTGTGAGAGCAGGTCTGCCAGCGAGGAGATAATGGTGAACAGCAGCAGCGCCATGACCACGGCGAAACTGGCGGCCGCTGCCAGCGGCTGGTTCAGGAAATTGCGTAAGGTCGCGACCTGGTTCATGAGCCCGATCCGAAATAGGGCGTGATATGCGCCTCGATATGAAACCGTTCCGCTGGCTCGTTCTGGCTGCGCGTGGTCGGCGCAAAGAAGGTCGCCCGGGTGAATTGCGGCGATTGCTCGATCAGCTTGATCAGGGACGGCGCGTCCTGGGTCAGACCGGCCACCTGCATCTTGTCACCTTCGATATGCAGCTCGGTGACATAGGTGGTATCGGGCAGCACGCGCGAGATCGCCTCCAGCACCATGACGCTGGACGGCGAAGACTGCTTGCGCTTGGCAAGCAGCGTCTCCGCGCCATCCGAACGGTTGATGCGCAAGGCCGCCCGGCGTTGCGCGATCTTCTGCTGCAGCTCCTGCTGCTCGGCGGCATATTCGCTGCCGAGATAGGTCGAGACCACAAGCGAGGCGGCTGCGGCAAGGCCCGCGCCGAGCACCGATACGCGCAACAGCCGGGCCAGGTCGAACGTGCCGCCTGCCGCGCCGCTCAGCGGGCGGTCGAACAGTTTTATCGGCGCGGCCCCCGGCTCGATGCCCGACGCCTCGACCCGGCCTGTGATCGACGCGGCGCCGCAGTCGGCGGCGAGCGCGAACAGCGGCTGGATCTTCTGCCTCGAGGTCGCGGCCAGCGTCAGCGCGATCCGTTCATTGGCGATCGGGACGGGCGCCGTCGTGCCGAACAGCGCGTCACCGGCCACCCAGGGCGTCAAACGGTCGATCTGCGCGCGCACCATGCCCTCGAGGAAGTCGGCTGCCTGCTTCGGGAAATCGACCTCGCGGAACAGCACATGGTCCGGGCGCATGATGATTTCGATGCGGCTGCCGCGCAGCGCGGCGCGCCACTCCGCGCTCGGCGCCGGCTGCGGGCGGCCCTGTGCCAGCTCGAATGTGAATGGTGCAAGCGCGGGATCTTTGCGTGCGGTCGAAACCGTGCGGGCCGTGAAACGCCCGGACTCGCCTTCCACCAGTTCGACGCGCCGCTGCGGCACGATGCGCGCCATGACGGTGTGGATCGCCGCGGTCACGGCCGCGATCCATACTCCGAACAGCTCTTTCAGCTCCGCCAACATGACGCTCAAAACTCCATTCGCGTGCGCGCAATCTTCGGAACGTCGTTCTGCCACGACAGCACGTGGTAGGGAGCGTCCTTGGCCATGATGCCGATCACGACCTCCGATTCGGTCCCGTGGCCGTCAGGAAAGCGCAACGCCACCCGGATCCGGTAGGCCTGGCTCTTTCCCTGCTCGGCCCCTCCATTATTGGGGCCGCCTCCGAGCGAGGCCGACAATGCGGCGGTATCGTTGACCATTGAGCCGCGATCGCCCAGAAACTGCTTCAGTTTCAGCGGCGTCATGCCCGGGAGGGCTGCGATCACTTCGGCCGGGGCGACCATCACATCGACGCCGGCCGCGCCGGAGAACACGGTGACATAGGGCAGCGCCCGCTCGACCAGCGCCGGCGTCATCCCGAGCACCAGCGCGAGCTCGTTGACATGGGCAAACGGTGCCTGGCGCGGCGAATAGGTCCGGCCCGCCGTCTGATAGAGCGCAGCTTCCTTGCTGGCATCGCCGTCGGATGCCTTGGTGCGCCAGCCGACGATGCGGTTGGCGGCTTCCCTGGCTTCGTCGTCGCCGGCGCCGAGCACGGTGAGGAGCCCGCTTAACAGCTCCTTCGGCGCCTCGTTGAGATCCACCCGCGCCGCTTCCGTGATGAAGGACACCGCGACATCCGTGCCCATCAGCCGGACATGAAAAGCGCCCTCCGGCGGACGCTTGTCCTGGTCGGCGAGCTGCAGCCGATAGGCGGCAAGCTCGACGCCGGCCGAGACCAGCGCCTCCGTCTTGAGCGCGTCGTCATTGAGGGACACTGCGCGCGACGACGCCGACAGATGCACGGTGAAGATCGTCACGAGCAGCGCCAGGGCCGCGAGCAGCCACAGCACGGCGACCAGCACGAAGCCGCGCTCGGATGTGTCACAAGACCGGGTGCGGAGCGGCGCTGCCATCATGAGCCGCCTCGCTTGCCGCTGCCGCCGACGGCATTGCCGCCGTCGTTGTCCGGATTGTTGTCCGGAGCGCCGTTCTTGTTGTTGCCCACGCCATCGTCGGATTTGCCCGCGGGCGTATCGACATGAACCGGCGTGACTGTCGAAACCGCAAGCACATGCTCGCTCGTGGTGTCGCGCACCGTGAGGCGGATCGCGACCGGCAGCTTGTCGGCATCGTGCCAGTCGTCGTGAAACACCTTGTCGGAATCCGCATAGGCAAAAGTCAGCCGCAGCGGCGCGCGCAGCAGCACCACGGGATCGGTGAGGCGAAGCTGCTGGGAGGGCGCGGCGCCCTGTGGCAGCGGCGTGAAGCCGGTGCGGGTGCGTGCGGTGACGATACGGCCGCGGTCGGTGGTCTCGCCGATCCTGACCACGTCGAGCCCGATGCCGGCATTGGGCCCGATGGCGGTGCGCACGAAAGTGACCGAGAGCGGCGTGCCTTCGAACAGCGGCTTTTTCTTCTTGTCGTTGTTGTCTTCGCTGCCCGCCGGAATGAACTCGGCGGCGGCAAGATCGGCCGCGATGCGCTGCATCGAAATGCCGATCAGCTCGCTGTGCTGGATGCGGTCGATGCCGCGATTCCAGCTGGGCAGGTATTGCGCGGTGATCGTCGCAAGCGCCGACATCACAAGGCCGGTCAGCGCAAGCGCGACCAGTGCCTCGATCAGGGTGAAGCCGGCTTCACCGGCTCGCTCGGCGTTCCGTGCCATCATTGCGACGGCCTCGGCATCAGGCGGATGGTCGAAAGATCGAGCTGCGCGCCGGCCGGTGAACGCACATGGATTTTCACGAGCTCGGGCATCCATCCGACCTTGGAATCGCCCGCCGGCTGCCAGTCGCCACCGACCGGCGAGACATCGACCTGCCAGCGGTAATCGCGGAGCTGGCCGGTCTTGCTTCCCGGTGCGAGCTCCCTGCGCTGCGGGATTTCGGTCGTGAGCACGGTCTGGGCGGTCTCGACCAGCGCGATATGGTTCTCCAGCGCCGTCACGCCACGGGTGTTGGTCGACATCACCGAGGCGATGGCGACAATCGACACGGCGACGATCGCAAGCGCGATCAGCACCTCCAGGATGGTGAAGCCGGCATCGGGCCGGTCCGACGGCGCGCGATCAGGGCGAGACAATTTCGACCCTCCCCGTCAGCCAATTGACGCGAATCTCGTAACGCGTATCGAGCCGCGCCAGGGTGATGGCGCCGCCGCAGGACATGCCGTCGGCGAAAAAGTTGATGCTCGACAGCGCCGGCCTGCGCCGGCAGCTATCCGGCAACAGCGCATCGAAGCGGACATCCGCGGGAATGCGGAGGATCATCCCCGATACGCCGGAGCGGATCGCACGCGAGGGCGCATCGACCAGGGTTGCCACGTCGGCGCGGCGCGCGATCGCGGCATTACGGTCGTCCTTCAGCAGCGTCGCGGCCTCGAGCGCATAGGCCTGCAGCCGCGCGCGCGAGGTCTGACGCGGCAGGAACGGCAGCAGCACAGCGGCCATCATCGCAATCAATGCAATGACGCACACCATCTCCAGCAAGGTGAAGCCGCGCTGCGCCTCGTTCATCGCCATCAGGTCCTAGTTGGCGCTCGCGCTGGTGATGGTGTCGAGCGAGATGTCGGCGGCGACGCCGCTGCCGCCCTCCGCGCCGTCGGCCCCGAGCGAGACGATGTCAAAGGCGTTATGCTCGCCCGGCGTCCGGTAGATATAAGCGTGGCCCCAGGGATCCATCGGTACGTTGCCGCCCTTCAGATAAGGCCCGTTCCAGGCGGCGACGCCGGGCGTGCGGTGTACCAGCGCGTCGAGGCCTTCCGAGGTCGACGGGTAGCGGCCGGCATCGAGATTGAAGAGATCGAGCGCGCTGGCGAAGCTCTGCATCTGGATCTTGGCGGCCTTGACTTTCGATTCAGAGAGGTAGTTCAGCACGCGGGGGCCGATCAGGCCCATGATCAGGCCGATGATCGCGATCACGACCAGCATCTCGACCAGCGTGAAGCCCTGCTCGCCGTGGCGGCCCGCATCGGTGCTGCTGCGAAGATCGAAAAATCGGCTTCTGTTCCTGTTCGACATTGGTCTTGTCCTTCCACTTACCCGACGAGTTGCGTGACCGACAGCAGCGCGGTCATGACCGATACGATCAGGCCGCCGACGACGGTCGAGATGGTGATAATGGCGAGCGGCCCGATGATGGCGACGATGCGGTCGAGGCTGCGCTGCAGCTTGGCTTCGTAGAATTCGGCGACGCGGCCGGCGAGCACCGGCAGCTGCCCGGTTTCCTCGCCCAATCTCAGCATCCGCAGCGCCATCGGCGGCAGGCTGGAGGAGGCGGAGAGCGCTTCCGACAATTTGCCGCCATGCCTGACGCGGTCGGCGGCTAGCGACCAGGCGTCGAGGCGGCCGGTCACCGCCATGATGTCGACCAGAATGCGCAGCGTCGCGGTCAGGCTGACGCCGCTGCCGAGCAGAACGCCGAGATTGCGGCAGAACAGGCTGGTCCGATAGAACTGGAACACGCTCGAAAGCCCCGGCAGCCGCGCGGCGGCGCCGACGATTGCGGCGCGCGCCTCGCGCCGCCGCAGCACCATCCATGCCGAGATGATCGCAGCGATCGCCGTGATCGACAGCACGGTGCCGTTGGCGCGCATGAAGTCGGACAGGCGCAGGAAGTAACTCAGCGCGGTGTCCGACTTGCCGCCGAAATCCTGCACCACCGAGGAGAACTGCGGCAGCACGAACAGGATAAAGAACAGCATCACGCCGCAGGCGGCGACCAGCACGAAAGCCGGGTATTGCATCGCATCCGTCAGCTTGCGGCGCATCTGCTCGGAGCGGGCGCGCTCGGCGCTCAGCATCTCCAGCACCTGGTCGAGCGTGCCGGAGATCTCGCCGACCTTGACCAGCGCGATGTACATCGGCGGAAACAGATCGGGATGCGAGCCGAGCGCCTCGGCGAGGCTTTCGCCCGACAGCAGCGAGGCGCGCAGCTTGGCGACCACGGGACGCAGGCGCCCGACATCGGCATCGCTTGCCAGCAGCTCGAGCGCGTCGTCGAGCCGCGCGCCGGCCTTGAGCAGCAGTGCAAGGTCGCGGGTGAAGACGGTGACCTCCGCAGGGCCCGGCTGGTTGAACAGATTGATGCCGACGGCGCTGGCAGGTTTGCGCCTCTCCTCGACGGTCTCGATCGGCAGCAGGCGCAGATATTCGATCCGCGCGGCGACCTCGGCGAGCGTCGGCGCCGTTATGTTGCCGTTAACGATCTCGCCGTTCTGGGTGAGCGCGCGGTAGCGGAAGTTCGGCAACGTGCACCTGTCAGCGGGTGGTGGTGACGCGGAGGATTTCCGCAGGCGAGGTCAGCCCGGCGCGGCATTTGGCAATGCCGTCGTCGAGCATGGTGGTCATGCCGTTCTTGATCGCGGTCTGGTCGATCTTCAGGCCGTCGGTGCGCTCGCCGATCAGTTCGCGCAGCTCGTTGTCGAGCTCGAGCAGCTCGAACACGCCAAGCCGGCCGCGATATCCGGTGCCGCTGCAGCGTTCGCAGCCGCACGGCGCGTGCACGGTCTCGCCGGCCCTGAAGCCGAGCGTCGACAGGCGCGGATCCTCGTCGATATCGGCCGCGCTCAACTGCTTCGGCGTCTTGCAGCGCTCGCAAAGCTGACGCACCAGGCGCTGGGCGATCACGGCGCGCAAGGTCGAGCGCAGCAGATAGGCCTCGAGCCCGAGATCGAGCAGGCGCGGCACGGCGGCCGCGGCGGTCTCCGTGTGCAGGGTGGTCAGCACCAAGTGGCCGGTCAGCGCGGCATGCACGGCGACATGGGCCGTCTCGGAATCGCGGACCTCGCCGACCATGATCACGTCGGGGTCCTGGCGGACGAAGGAGCGCAAGGCATTGGCAAAGGTCAGCCCGATCGCGGGCTTGACCTGCGACTGGTTGATGCCGGGGATCTCGTATTCGACCGGGTCCTCGATGGTGAGGATCTTGCGGCTCGGCTCGTTGAGGATCGACAGGATGGTCGCGAGCGTGGTGGTCTTGCCGCTGCCGGTCGGCCCGGTGATGACGATCATGCCGTGCGGCAGCTTGATCAGCCGTTTGAGCTTGGCTTCGTCGGGCGGGGAAAAGCCGAGCTTGTCCGTGATCAGGAGCCCGCGATCCTTGGGCAGGATGCGGATGACGGCGGATTCGCCGTGTTGCGTCGGCATGATGGCGACGCGGATATCGATGTCGGTACGCCCGGCCTTGATGCGCGCCGCGCCGTCCTGCGGCAGCCGCCGCTCGGCGATATTGAGGCTCGCGATGATCTTGATGCGGGAAATCACCGCCTGCGGCAGCACCCCGGCAGGCGCGGTGACCGGCCGCAACAGGCCGTCGATGCGCATGCGCACGACGAGGCCGGTCGTGAACGGCTCGATATGAATGTCGCTGGCGCGCAGCTCGACGGCCTTTTCCAGGAGGTCGTTGACCGCGCGGACCACGGGGGCGCCGCTCGCAAGGTCGCGCAGGCTCTCGATGTCGTCTTCGCGCAGCTGGGCGAAGCCGTCGGCGTCGGCCTTGGCTTCTGCGCCGTCCTCGGCCAGGCGCTGGTCGAGCGCCGTGCCGAGATCGTCAACGGCGGCGATCCTGACCTCGATATCCGGTCCGAGCACGATCTCCGCCGCGCGGCGGGCCGCGACATCGGCGGGATCGGCCATCGCGAGCACATTGCCGTCATCTGGAGTACAAAACGGGAATACAAGCGTCTCGCGCAGGAAACGGGACGAGAACGATGCGGCGAGCGAGTCCGCCTGCAGCATGTCCTGCAGCGTGATGCGTTTGAGCTTGTAGAAGCGGGCGACCTCGTCGGCAAAGTCGTTCGGCGAGAGTTCGGTCAGCTCCCACAACTTCCCGTTGGTGCCCGGCGCCCCGTTGCGCGGGCTGTCGCCCTGATGATTGGCTTGAGATGGATCCGATGCAGCCGAGTCACGCTTCTCCTCAGCCCGCTTCAGGTGTCCAGCGCGGCGAAGGTACTCCACGAATTGCGAGGACTGCGGACCGGTCATGCGTCCTTCGCGCTTTTCCGTTGAATGAGCGGGCGTTGCGGCGAGACGTCCAAGTCCTCCGCCTGCGGAGGGGGTTATCGATCCGGAATATGACATCCGTACGAAGCAGGCCGGCCTCCGGGGCTCGGTTATGACAAAGCTGTCATCAAGTCATCAAACAGCGCCGCTAAGTAGGGTCCCATGCCGTCGTCGCGTGAGCGCTGGGCCTGCCCGGGCCCTTGCGCGCGCGATCGGCTATGGTTTCTAGTATCAAAAGTTGGATCGGCAATATCATGGTGCGCGTCGGCAATCAGGGCCGATCCCGGGCAGCCGCACGCGGCTTTGGCGCGGGTTCGATTGCGCTCCTTCTCGTCAGTATCCTGACGTCCTGCAACCTGGCGACGGTGGGCGGCTCGACGGCCCCGGCCGACATCGACGTTCTCGACAAGGTCCGTTCCGCCGACATCATGCCGCGCCAGCCCGAGACCGTCGGCGGCGTGCAGACCAATGTCGGCCAGCGCGCCAAGGCCGCGGTCTATGAAGGGACCGAGGTCACGGATGTCGGCGATTCCCGCCTGGCGACCCAGCCGGCCTCGGGCGGCTCGGGTTATGACCTCAATTTCGAGAACACGCCGGTGGCAACCGTGGCCAAGGTGGTGCTCGGCGACATCCTGCAAACCGGCTACACCATCGATCCACGCGTCCAGGGCACCGTCAGCCTGGTGTCGGTGCGGCCGGTGGCCAAAACCGACATCGTGTACGTGCTCGAAAGCGCTCTTCGCCTCTCCGGCGTCGTGCTGCTCAAGGATGCCGCCGGCTACAAGCTGACGCCGCTTGGCGATGCGGTCGGCGCCGGCCGTGTCGACAGCGCCGCCGCCAGCCCCGAGCCCGGCTACGGCGTCTCGGTGGTGCCATTACAATATGTGTCGGCGCAGACCATCCTGAAGCTGATGGATTCCTTCGCCACCAAGCCGGGCAGCGTTCGTGCTGATCCGACCCGCAACATCCTCCTGATCCAGGGCACCGGCGCCGAGCGGCGCACCGCGGTCGACACGGCGCTTTCCTTCGACGTCGACTGGATGCGCGGCCAGTCGGTCGGCATCTATCCGGTCTCCAGCAGCGCGCCCGAGCCGATCATCGCGGAGCTGGAAAAGATCATGGATTCCGGCGACTCCGGCCTCAGCGCGAGCCTCGTGAAATTCCAGCCCATGAGCCGCTTGAACGCCATCCTGGTGGTCAGCCGCAAGCCTGCGCTGCTGCAAACTGCGGCAACCTGGATCAGGCGGCTGGATCAGGCCGACACCGCCCGCACCAGTGTCCATGTCTATCGCGTGAAATATGGCGAGGCGCGCCAGATCGCGAAGGTCCTCACCGACATGTTCATCGGCAACTCGTCCTCCTCGCTCGACAGCTCCGACAACCAGGTGGCGCCGGGATCCGGCCTGAGCTCGAGCTCGAGCGCTGCCGACCGCCTTTCGCTGAACTCGAACTCGTCCAGCTCGTCGTCGTCGAGCAACGGCTTCGCCTCACGCGGGTCGTCCTCGACCGGCGGCACCTCGCCCTTCGGTGCGTTGCAGCAGAATTCCGCGAATGGCACCGGCAACAACGGCAGCAACAGCAGCGGCAGTGGCAGCAGCTCCGGCGGGCTGGATGGCCGCACCACCGGCGGCAACGGCCAGCCGATCATGCAGAACGTCCGCATCACGCCGGACATCGTCAATAACGAACTCCTGATCTATGCCGACCAGCCCAACTACAAGATCATCGAGACGACGCTGGAGCAGCTGGACCGGCCGTCGCTGCAGGTTGCCATCGATGCGACCATCGCCGAGGTCACGCTGACCAATGAGCTTACCTATGGTGTGCAGTTCTTTCTCCAGAAGCAGGGCGTCGGCTCGCTCCTGAACACGCAGTCGACGTCGGCTCCGAGTGCGACCACCACGACGTCGACGGACAGCAGTGGCAATTCGATCGTGAGCACGGCGACCAGCGCGCTGATCAACCGTGCTTTCCCCGGATTCAACTTCCTGCTCGGATCGGAGAGCAACCCGCACGCCATTCTCGATGCCCTGCACACGGTGACGTCGGTGAAGGTGTTGTCGAACCCGTCACTGGTCGTCATCAACAACCAGGTCGCGACGCTGCAGGTCGGCGATTCAGTGCCGATATCGACCGGCAGCGCCACCGTGCTGACCACCAGCAACACCGTCGTCAACACCACCGACTACCGCAACACCGGCATCATCCTCCGCGTCGCGCCGCGCATCAGCGTCAACGGGACGGTCCGGCTCGATATCGAGCAGGAGATCAGCAATGTCACCCCGGCGACGTCGGCGAGCCTCACGCCGACCATCTCGGAGCGCAAGGTGAAGAGCTCGATTTCGGTGGCCAACGGGCAGACCGTGCTGCTCGCGGGCCTGATCAAGGAGGAGCAGGATGGCACCCGCAACGGAATTCCGCTGCTCGACGAGATCAAGGGGTTGGGCGACGCCTTCTCGCATCAGAACAAGACGGGAACCCGCACCGAATTGATCATCTTCATCCGGCCCCAGATCATTCGCGACGGTACCGATGCGCATCACGTCGCCGAAGAACTGCGGTCGAAACTGCGCGGCAGCGTCGGAGCGAGCACCGATGATCTCACGATTCACACCGTGCATTGAGCGCAAGGGCCTGCGTGGCGCCGCCATCGCGGTGCTGGCGCTGTTTGCCTGCCTTGCGCTGTCGCTGCCGGCGGCGCGTGCCGATGCGGTGGCCAGCGCAAATGCGGCCTACGCGCGCGGCGACTATATCGGCGCCGTCAAAATCCTGACGCCGCTGGCGCTACGCGGCAATGCCCGTGCGCAGGCCTTCCTCGGGTTCATGTATGAGAACGGCTACGGCGCGCCGCAGGCCTATACTGCGGCGGCGGACTATTACGTCCAGGCCGCGATATCAGGCAATCCGTTCGGCCAGGCCATGCTCGGCCTGATGTACGACAAGGGCCACGGCGTGCCGCAGGACTTTGTGCTCGCCTATAAATGGCTCAATCTTGCGGCCGCGCGCGCCGCGCGGCATGATCGCGATTATTTCCTGCGTCTGCGCAATGCGGTGGCGTCGAAGATGTCGCCGGCGCAGATCGCCGAAGGCCAGTATCTTGCACTGTGCTGGGTGCCGGGATCGCCATAGGCGAGCGCGCAACACACAGCCTTCCGCTTTTTTTCACAGCAATTTCTTCTGATCCATCGATTACCGGACACACGTCATGCGCGTGTCAACCGGGCGCAACATCGCTCGCTTTAGATCGGAGCGGTCGGCGAAACTTTGCGTATTTCACAAAACCTGCGCCGACGATCAGGAGAGCGCGATGAAACTATTGAAGGCATTTTCCGGCGCGTCAGCGCTTGGCTTGCTGCTTCTCGGCGTCACCACGCAATCGGCGTCCGCAGCATGCAATTTGAATTCGCCAGGCGGCAAGATCAAGCGGGTGGTCAATATCGTTTTCGACAATGTGCATTTGCGGCGGGATAATCCCAACGTTCCGTCCGACATGGAGCAGATGCCGAACCTCTTGAATTTCCTGCGCGATAACGGGATCGTCAGCGGCAATCACCACACTCCGCTGATCTCGCACACTGCGCACGACATCGTCACCGCGCTGACCGGCGTCTATGGCGACCGCAGCGGCATTCCCGTCGCCAACAGCTACGGCTATTTCAAGCCGGACGGCAGCGTCGGCTTCAACTCCTCATTCCTGTACTGGACCGCGGTGGCTGCCGACGGCAAGCCGCAGATGATCGACGAAAACGGCAAGACCGCACCGGCTCCGTGGGTGGCATATACCCGCGCTGGCTGCGACGTCGGCGCCTTCTCGGTCGCCAATATCGAGTTCGAGCGGATACCCGACGACGTGACCACCTTCTACGGCGCCGGCTCCGCGGTCGACACGACGGTACGGGCCGAGCTCGCCTCCTCCGATCCGGCGACGCAGCAGAAGCCGAGCACCGATTATCTCGGCATCGCCGTGCATTGCGCGATCGGCAGCCCCTTGTGCACCAGCGCGAAGAATGCACCGTTCGCCGCCACCGATACGCTGCCTGATGAGCCGGGCGGCTACAACGGCTTCAAGGGCCTGTTCGGCAACATCAACGTGCAGCCGGTGATCTCGCCCGGCGGTCCCGTTCAGGATCTCGACGGCAATGTCATCGCCGACAAGTTCAATCACCCGGGCTTCCCGAATGGGTTCAGCCCGCTGGCGACGCAGTCGCTCGGTTATGCCGCAACCATGCTCGAAGCCGGCGTTCAGGTGATCTACGTCTACATCGCCGACGCGCATGACAATCGGTTCGGCTCCGGCACCTTCGGTCCGGGCGAGGCCGGCTATGTCGCGCAGCTCAAGGAGTATGACGCCGCGTTCGGCAAGTTCTTTGCGCGGCTGGCCGCTGATGGCATCACCAAGGACAACACCCTGTTCGTGGTGACGCCCGACGAGAACGATCACTTCGTCGGCGGTCCGCCCAGCCCGGCCAATTGCGACGGCGTCACCACGCCCTGCACCTACGCCGCAAAGGGGGAGATCGATGCCTTGATCGATCGGTTGCTGATCACCCAGCGCGTCAACGCAACCCCGTTCCTGGTGCATTCCGACGACGCGCCGACCATCTACATCACCGGCAACCCCGGTGCGCTCGAGCCGGTGACGCGCACGCTGGAGCACGATCTCGACGCCCTCACCGCCAAAAATCCGATCACCGGCAAGACCGACAAGCTCTCGCAGCTGCTCGCTGACCGGGCGGAGATGAAGCTCCTGCACATGCTCACGGCAAGCCCTGCACGCGCGCCGACGCTCACCATGTTCGGCAATGACGACTACTTCTTCCAGACCGTCAGCAAGCCGCCGGCGACCGCGTGCCAGCAGCAGTCAGACTGTGTGTTCGAGGGCTCGGGCTTTGCCTGGAACCACGGCGACTACCAGACGCAGATCACCCGGACCTGGGTCGCGATGGCGGGTCCCGGGGTGCGGCAGCTCGGGCGCAACGATGCCGTGTTCTCGGATCATGCCGACGTGCGGCCGACGGTCATGGCGCTGGTCGGCTTGAAGGACGACTATGTGCATGAAGGCCGCGTCGTGGCCGAGTGGATGCAGCCGCAGGCGCTGCCGTCGGGCATTGCCAAGGCGCAGGCGAACTTCACGGAGCTTGCGACCGTGTTCAAGCAGCTCGACGCGCCGGTCGGCGACCTCGGCCGTTCCAGCCTTGTCTGGGCGAACAAGTCCATCACCGGCACCAACCAGACCTATCTCGCCTATCTCAAGCAGATGAACGAGATCATCCAGCAGCGCCAGGACCTGGCGTTCAAGATCAGGAACACGCTGCACGCCGCTGCGTTCGCCGATCAGCCGGTCGATCTGGGCACGGTGGACAACCTCGGCGATCAGGCGCAGGACCTGATCAACAAGGTCAATAATCTGGCCGGTAGCGCCACCAACTAAACGCCACACTCAAGCGGCTCGCTTGATGAGCAAGCCCGCCGGCAGCAGCCGGCGGGCCTTTTTTCGCCGGCGCCTTCGCCTTGACCGACCAGGCTAGTTCGAACTCGCCGTACTCGCAAAACTGCGATCCACCGCTTTGCTGACGTCGAGCGTCTTGCTCAGAATGCCATAGCGGGTCGCGCGGTCGGCTGCGGCCTGCACCTCCTTCACGACCTGCTCGTCGATCGCGATCGGGCTCGTGCGCTGCGCAGTATAGGCGGCGAGCAGCACGTCCTCGGGCAGCCTGGTCAGCTCCGCGGTGCTCCTGGCGTACTCGCCGAGATGGTCGAGCGACCATAGCCGCGCCTTGTCGAGGCGCTGCACGAGGTCGGCGAGCGCCGCGCGCTTGCTGGCGATGGCGCTGTCGGACGCCACGATGAAGGTGATGGTCGGCGTCAGGCCTTCGCCGTCGGCCACCACGCGCGCACCGTCCTTCAGCCTGGCGTAGGAGACATAGGGCTCCCACACCGCCCAGCCATCGATCGAGCCGGCGAGCAAGGCGATCTTGGCGTCGACCGGGCCTAGCGGCGCAAAGGTCGCGTCCTCGATCTTGTTACCTGATTTCTCCAGCGTTGCATCGATCAGGAACTGGCCCCAGCCTCCGCGCGTGCCGGCAAGTCGCTTACCCTTGAGGTCCGCGACCGACTTAATCGGTGAATCCTGGCGCACCAGGATCGCCTGTGTGTGCGGATCGGAGCGGGTCCCGCCGATCGCCTTGATCGGCGCGCCCGCGGCATAGACCGAGAGAAAGGCGAGGTCGCCGGTATAGCCGACATCGAGCGCACCGGCATTGAGCGCTTCGAGGATGGGCGCGGCCGCCGGAAATTCCGACCATTCGATCTTGTATGGCATCTCCCTGGCAAGGCCGGAAATCTCCAGCAGCGAGCGGTTGCCGCCCTTCTGGTCGCCGACGCGCAGCACGACGGTGTCGGCCGCGAAGGCGCTCGTCGCCGCGCAGACGCCGATGACGGTTGCGAGAAGCCGCGCCGCGACGTTGCGCGTGACCGAACGAAAGTTAAGGGGCGAGTTCAGGCTAAATCTCATTTTATTTTCCTGCTTGCGAGCCGTGACGAGGCCGCACGAGACAAGACTAAGAGCGCGTCCCGTACAGTCAATGAAATGGCCAACCGTTTTGACGCTGGCGCAAACAAGGAATCTGTCGTCGAGATCGCGCAGACGAGAAGACAATGTGCGCGACCTCGCGCGATCGCCCTTCGGTCGTCATGTTCACGGCGAGGGTTTCGCGCCGTCGACGGAGAAGTCCCGCGTCGAACTGAAAAGCTTTTCGAATCTAATTGGAAGACGAGTGCGGCTCGTGCTGCTAGCAAGATTCACGCTCCAGCCGATACGCGGTGCAATGGCATGTCGCGCATCGCGACGGAGTCTTGCCGAACACGAGGTGCTCACATGTCAAGCCAAGACGATCGCAAAGGATCCCTCGATCGCAGGACGTTGCTGCGCGCCGGTCTCGCGTCGGCGTTCGCGCTGCCGGCGGGTGCGATCGGCGCGCAGGCCTTCGCGCCGCAAGCCATTGCGCCCGGCATCGATGTCTCGAAATTCCCGATCTGCCGTGCTGCGTCCGATGCGCCGGCTCTGACCGGCGCACCGCGCAAGCTGAAGCTGTCATGGAATGCAGGCGCGGTGTGCCTCGCGCCGCTTCCTGTCGCGATCGACCACGGCTTCTTCCAGAAGCAGAATCTGGATGTCGAGCTCGTCAACTATTCGGGTTCGACCGATCAGCTGCTGGAAGCGATCGCGACGGGCAAGACTGATGCGGGGCTGGGCATGGCGTTGCGCTGGCTCAAGCCGCTCGAGCAGGGTTTCGACGTCAAGATCGCCGCCGGCACCCATGGCGGCTGCATGCGGGTGCTGACGCGCACCGATTCCGGCGTCAATACGCTTGCCGATCTGAAGGGCAAGGCAGTGGCGGTCGGCGACCTCGCCGGCCCCGACAAGAATTTCTTCTCCATCCAGCTGGCAAAGCTCGGCATCGATCCCAACAAGGACGTCGACTGGCGCGCCTATCCCGGCAATCTGCTCAATGTCGCGGTCGAGAAGGGCGAGGTGCAGGCGTTCCTGTCCTCTGATCCGCTCGCCTATCTCTGGCTGAAGGATTCGGCTTACAGGGAAGTCGCCTCCAATCTCGACGGCGAATACCGCGACAAGAGCTGCTGCATCGTCGGACTGCGCGGCAGCCTAGTGCGCGAGGAGCCGAACGTGGCGCGCGCGGTGACGCAAGCGCTGCTGGATGCGGCGATGTTCACCTCGCAAAACCCGGACAAGGCGGCGAGATCGTTCCAGCCCTACGCGCCGAAGGCGGCGACGCTGACCGATATCGAAGTCATGGTGCGCTATCACACTCATCGTCATCACCCCGTCGGCGAGGTGCTGAAGCGCGAGCTGAAGGCCTATGCCGACGATCTCAAGGTGATCTCGGTCTTCAAGCCGTCCACCGACACTGCCAAATTTGCGGAGCGCATCTATGTCGACGTATTCGCTGTCTGACACCGACGTCGCGCATGCGGCCTCTCGGCGGCAAGGCCGGGCCTTGCGCGATTTCGTGCGGTCGTCCGGCGTGGGGGGTGTCGCGGGCCTCGCCTGGATCGCCTTCGGACTGTCATGCCTTTTGTGGGAAGACGTCGGCGACTGGGCGCGGACCCATTCACTCGGCATCGGTGCATTCGTGGTCGCCGCGACCATTCTATTCGGCACGTTTGCCGCCGACTATCTCGGCGCTGCAGGTCGTGCCCTGCGCCTGCGCGCGCCCTGGCTGCTGGCGATCGGAGTCGTCTTGGCATTGTGGGAGGTCGCCACTGCGAAATTTGCGTGGCTGCCGTTGCCGTTCTTCCCGCCGCCGCAGGCGATTGTCGAAGTCTATACCGATGATCTGCCAAAGCTGCTCGACAGCGCGCTCGCCTCGGCCAAGCTGCAGCTCGGCGGCTATGTGATCGGTGCGATACTCGGCTTCGTCACGGGCGTTGCGATCGGCTGGTCACGCGCAGTCGGCTATTGGGTGCATCCGGTGCTACGCTTCATCGGGCCGCTGCCGGCAACAGCGTGGCTGCCCATTGCCTTCTTCACTTTCCCGTCGAGCTGGAGCGCCTCGACTTTCCTGATTGCGCTCGCCACCGGCTTTCCGGTCACGGTGCTGACCTGGTCCGGCGTCGCAAGCGTCTCCAGCGCCTATTACGACGTCGCGCGGACGCTGGGTGCAAAACCGTCGTTCCTGGTGCTGAAGGTCGCCATCCCCGCCGCGCTGCCGCATGTCTTTGTCGGGCTGTTCATGGGGCTCGGCTCGTCCTTCGCCGTGCTGGTGGTTGCCGAGATGATCGGCGTCAAGGCGGGCCTTGGCTGGTATCTGCAATGGGCGCAGGGCTGGGCCGCCTATGCCAACATGTATGCCGCGCTGATCGTGATGTCGCTGCTGTGCTCCAGTGCGATCACGCTGTTGTTCTGGACCCGCGACCGGCTTCTGGTCTGGCAGAAGGGGACCGTCAAATGGTAGCGTGCACAGTCGCCGAGACGATCACGGTTCCCGCCGTCGGCGCCGGGCTCGACATCGAGAATGTCAACCACGCCTTCGATATCGACGGCGCCGCCTTGCCTGTGCTGCAGGATGTCAACCTCAGCATCGAGCCCGGCGAGTTCGTCGCGCTGCTCGGGCCCTCCGGCTGCGGCAAGTCCACGCTGCTTCGCCTGGTCGCGGGGCTGGAGCGGCCCCGCACGGGCACGCTGCGCGAGGACGATATCCGCATCGCCGGGCCGTATCCCTCGCGCGTGGTCGTGTTCCAGGATCCGACGCTGTTTCCATGGCGCACGGTCTGGGACAATGTCGCGCTCGGGCTCGAGGCGCAGGGCATTTTGAAACATCACCGCCGGCGCGTCGACGATGCGCTGGAGCTGGTCGGCCTTGCCGCGTTTCGCAATGCCTATCCGCATCAATTGTCCGGCGGCATGGCGCAGCGTGCTGCGCTGGCCCGCGCGCTGGTCAACGACCCGAAAATCCTGGTGCTCGACGAGCCCCTGGGCAAGCTCGATTCGCTGACGCGCATCACCATGCAGGCCGAGCTAGTTGCGCTCTGGCAACGCAAGGGCTTTACCACGCTGTTGGTGACGCATGATGCGGAGGAGGCGCTGTTCCTGGCCAATCGCGTCATCGTGCTGAGCGAGCGGCCGGCGCGCGTCAAGGCCGATATCGCCGTGCAGAGGCCCTACCCGCGCCATCGTGGCGATCCATATCTGGCCGACCTGCGCCGGCAAATTCTCAATCTGCTGGGATTGGATGCGACATGGTGAGGGCAGTGTTCAGCACGGCGGCCGCACGGAGTTCCTTGGTCGTGCCGGAGCCGGACTTCATTGCGCGTGCAACCGCGCTTGCCCGGCGTTTCGCCGAGCGTGCAGCCACGCACGATCGCGAGGCCAGCTTCCCATTCGAGAATTTCGGGGAGCTGTCTGAAGCCGGACTGCTGGCGTTGACCGCGCCGGCCGCGCTCGGCGGCATTGGCGCCGGTGCGCGGGACGCGGCGCGCGTTCTCGGCATCATCGCCAAGGCCGATCCGTCGACCGCGCTGGTGCTGTCGATGCATTACATCAATCACCTTGTGATGGCGCGAAGCGAGCGCTGGCCCGGCCACCTTGCGCGCAAGCTCGCCAAGGAGACGGTGGAAGGTGTCGCATTGATCAATGCGCTGCGGGTTGAGCCGGAGCTCGGCTCGCCCGCGCGGGGCGGCCTGCCGACGACCGTGGCACGCCGCACCGAGACCGCCTGGCGGCTGACCGGGCGCAAGATCTATTCGACCGGCGCGCCGATCCTGAAATGGTATGCGGTGTGGGCCAGGACAGATGAAGCGGAGACGCGCGTCGGGCTGTTCCTGGTTCCGTCCGGCCTGCCCGGCACACGCATTGTCGAGACCTGGGATCACCTGGGACTTCGCGCCTCCGGCAGCCATGACGTGGTCTTCGATGACGTGGCGTTTCCGCTCGATCATGAGATCGATGTGCGCAAGCCGGAGGAATGGCGCGGGCCAGATGTGACGCAGGCCGCCGTGCAGGCCGTCTTCATCGGTGCGATCTATGATGGCATCGCACGGGCCGCGCGCGACTGGCTGATCAAGTTCCTGAACGAGCGTGTGCCGGCGAGCCTCGGTGCGCCGCTCGCGAGCCTGCCACGTGCGCAGGAAATTCTCGGCGCCATCGAGGCACGGCTCGCCGTCAACGCGCGCCTGATCGAGATATTTGCACGCGATTTCGACGTCGGCGTTCCGCTAAGCGTGCCCGAAGCCAATGTCATCAAGCTGACGGTCACCAACAATGCGATCGCTGCGGTCGAAGACGCGCTGTCGCTGACCTCAAATCATGGCCTGTCGCGAACCAATCCGCTGGAGCGGCATTACCGCGACGTGCTCTGCGGTCGCGTTCACACCCCGCAGGACGATGCGACGCGCGTGAGCCTCGGACGCGCGGCGCTCGGGCTTTGAGATCGAAGAAAGATCGGAACGGAGACCATAATGGCAATCGAGTTCATCGGCTATATCGGCAACAACAATTCCTCAGAGACCATCGTCCGCCAAGGGCCGGTACTGGACCCGACCTACATCGAGACGATAGCCAAAGCACATGAGAACGCCGGCTTCGATCGCGCGCTGCTGGCGTTTCATTCGACGACGCCCGACAGCCTGCAGGTGGCCCAGCATGTGCTGTCCGTCACCGACCGGCTCAATGTGCTGATCGCGCAGCGGCCCGGCTTCACCGCGCCGACCCTGCTGGCGCGGCAGTTCGCCGTGCTCGATCAATTCTCCCGGGGACGCGTTGCGCTGCATGTCATCACCGGCGGCAACGCCAAGGAGCTCCGCCAGGACGGCAATACACTCGACGACAAGGATGAGCGCTACGCGCGCACCAGCGAGTTCCTGGATATTGTCCGCGCGCAATGGACCAGCGAGAAGCCGTTCAACTATGCGGGCAAATATTATCAGGTCGAAAACGGCTTCTCGCAGGTGAAGCCCTATCGTCCCGAGGGCATCAGGATCTATTTCGGCGGCGCCTCCGATGCCGCCGTCGAGGTCGCCGGCAGGCAGGCCGACACCTTTGCGCTGTGGGGCGAATCCTATGCACAGGTGCGCGAGCAGACGGCAAAGGTCCGCGCGGCTGCGGCAAGACATGGCCGGCCGGCGCCGCGCTTCAGCCTGTCGGTGCGTCCGATCCTCGCCGATACCGAGGAGAAGGCATGGGCGAAGGCGGAGGCCATTCTGGAGCGTGCGACGGCACTGCAGGACCAGACCGGCTATCGCAAGCCCGCGGACGGTCACGCCACAGCCGGCGCGCGTCGCCTGCTGGCGCTGGCCGATCAGGGGGCGCGGGTGGACAAGCGGCTGTGGACTGCGATCGCGCAATTGACCGGCGCGAACAGCAACACCACGGCGCTGGTTGGCACGCCGGAGCAGGTCGCCGAGGTGTTCGGCGACTATTACGACCTCGGCATCAGCCACTTCCTGATCCGCGGCTTCGATCCCCTGATCGACGCGATCGAGTACGGCCGCGAGCTGATCCCGCTGACGCGCAAGTTGATCGCGGAGCGCCAGGCCGCGAAAGGGCTGGCCGCGGAATGATCCGTCTCGCGCGGGCCTCCGCAGTTGCCTTGGCACTTGCCTTCGCTTTTGCCTTGGCGCTCGCCATCGGCGCCACGAGCCGTGCAGGCGCGCAGGAAACCTTGCGCGTCGGCGACCAGAAGGGAAATGCCCAGGCCGTAATGGACGCGGCCGGGGTGTTGAAGGACCTGCCTTACAGGATCGAGTGGAAGGAGTTCGCGGCCGCAGCTCCGTTGCTGGAAGCATTGGGGGCCGGCGCGATCGACGCCGGGCTGGTTGGCGATGCGCCCTTCACTTTTGCCGCCGCAGCCAATGTGCCGGTAAAGGCGATCACGGCCATCAGGCAATCGGGCGAGGGGCTTGCGATCCTCGTACCGGAGACATCGCCGATCAAGGGCTTCGACGACCTCAAGGGCAGGAAGATCGCGACCGGCAGAGGGTCGATCGGACATCAGCTCATCCTCGCCGCCCTGGAGGCGAAGGGATGGACCGCGAGCGATGTGCAGATCGTCTTCCTCGCGCCGTCAGACGCCAAGGTCGCCTACAGCCAGGGTTCGGTGGATGCCTGGTCGACTTGGGAACCCTATGTGAGCCAGGAGGAGGTGCTGTTCAAAGCCCGCCGCGTCATCACCGCAGAAGGATTGACCCCGGGCCTGAGCTTCACGGTCGCAACGCCTGATGCCATCCGCGACAAGCGCACGGCGCTCTCCGATTTCGTCCGCCGACTGGCGCTGGCGCGCAACTGGTCGCTCGGCCACACCGAAAGCTACGCCGAAAGCTGGGCCAGGCTGATGAACATCCCGGCGGCCGTCGCCCTGAACTGGCTGTCGCGCGCGAAAATCAGCATCGCGCCGGTCGATGACGCCGTGATTGCCGACGAGCAGAAGACGATCGATCTCTATGTCCGCGCCGGGCTGATCAAGCAGAGGCTGGACGCAGCGGCGATCGTGGATCGGTCGTTCTCCGAGTCGATTGCAAAGGGGGCGGGGCTGTAGCCCGCGATCGCATCAGCTCCTGATCGCCGCCAGCAGCTCGTCCGGCCGCTCCGACATCATCATGTGCCCTGCGCCCGCCAGCACCACCGTGTGCGCATTCGAGATCGCCGCCGCCAGCGCCTTGCCGGCCTTCGCTGGCGTCATCATGTCGCGCTCGCCCAGGATCACTTTGGTCGGCACGCTCACCTTCGCCGCAGATGTGAGCGCATCCGTATAGGCGTTGCAAGCGGAGAGATCGGAGAACAGCACGCCGGGCGCGCAGTGCTGTAGCGTGCGCTGCGCGCTGCCATGCATCCACAGGCCCGGTGCAAGGCTGCCGCCGAGCTCGGCGGAAGGGCCGAGGCCCCAGATCGAGACCATGTCGATTGCTGCGGGGTCGTTGGCTTCGGCCGCCTTCAACAGGTCGGGACCGACGGTCATCGTCGCCGCGGTGCCGATCAGGCTGAGGGCCGCGACTTTGTCGGGATGGCGCGCCGCGGTTTCCAGTGCGATCAGCGAACCCATGGAATGCCCGACCAGATGCGCCTTGCTCGCGTTCGTCGCACTCAGCAGCGCTGCGATCCAGTCGGCCATCTCGGCGATGCTGTGCAGCGCGGGGCCAGCCGAGCGGCCGTGGCCGGGCAGATCGGGCGCCAGTACCGAAAAGCCGTTATGCGCGAACCAGCGGCTGTGCAGCGCCCAGGTCGTGTGATCGAAGCCGGCACCGTGGATAAGGACGACCGCGGGCAGCGATGCCGCGAATTCGCGACCGCCCGTCGCAACGAAAACCTGCTTGCCGTTGACTTGGAGATTCATGGCCAATCAAACCTTTTGCGAGGCGCGCAGCGCAAGCGAGAGATCGTCGATGATGTCCTGGGCGGCCTCGATGCCGACCGAAAGTCGCACCAGTTCCTCGCCGATTCCAGCGGCCTTCAATTGCCCGGCATCCATCTGCTGATGGGTGGTCGAGGCCGGATGGATCACCAGCGTCTTGGCGTCGCCGACATTGGCGAGATGGCTGATCATGCGCAGGGACTCGATGAATTTGCGCCCCGCTGCGCGGCCGCCCTTGATGCCGAAGCTGACGATGGAGCCGGCGCCGCGCGGCAGCAGGCGCTTTGCCAGCTGATAATCCGGGTGGTCCTCCAGCGAGGGATGCAGCACCCATTCGACCGCCTTGTTGCTCTTGAGCGCTTCGAGCACGGCGTGGGTGTTCTGCAAATGGCGGTCCATGCGAACCGGCAGGGTCTCGACGCCCTGCAGAAGCTGGAATGCGTTGGTCGGCGAGATGCAGGCGCCGAAATCGCGCAGGCCTTCGGTGCGCGCGCGCATGATGAAGGCTGCGGTGCCGAACTGCTCGTCAAAGACGATGCCGTGATAGCCGGCATAAGGCTCGGTCAGCACGGCAAATTTTTCCGAACCGCGCCAGTCGAAGCGGCCGCCATCGATGATGGCGCCGCCGATGGCGATGCCGTGTCCGCCCAGCCATTTGGTTGCGGAATGCATGACAATGTCGGCGCCATGGTCGATCGGGCGGCTGAGATAGGGCGTCGCAAAGGTGTTGTCGATCAGAAGCGGGATTTTTGCGTCATGCGCGATGCCGGCGACAACGGGTGTATCGAGCACTTCGAGGCCGGGATTGCCGATGGTCTCGGCAATCACGAGCCGCGTGTTCGGCCTGATCGCGGCACGAAAGGCCTCGTGATCGCGCGGCTTCACGAACGTGGTGGTGATGCCGAAACGCGGCAGCGTATGCGCCAGGAGATTTATGGTGCCGCCGTAGAGCGAGGCAGAGGCGACGATGTGGTCGCCGGCACTGAGCAGGGTTGCAATGGCGAGATGCATCGCGGCCATGCCGCTTGCGGTGCAGATCGCGCCGACGCCGCTCTCAAGTGCTGCCAGCCGCTCCTCGAGCACGGCGGTCGTGGGGTTGGAGATGCGGGTATAGATATGACCGGCGCGCTCCAGGTTGAACAGCGCCGCCGCATGCGCGGAGTCCTGGAATACGTAAGACGTCGTCTGGTAGATCGGCACGGCGCGGGCCCCCGTTGCGGGATCCGGATGCTGGCCGGCATGCAGGCTGAGGGTTTCAAATGCAGGTGGCTTTGGCGCGGGCATTTTGAACTCGCTGGTCGTCGGGACGCGTGACGCCGTTGTGCCACAGATCGAGACGGGGCGTTAGCCCGTTTGGAAGACTGGAACTGGCCCCGGGCTGCGACATCCGGCTCGCTGGGCAGCCGTTGATAGCTTGATTGATGCTTAATACGCCGTTGCCGGCCGTGCGTGCAGCGGAGGTAGTGCTGTCCCGCGAGAAGGTTTGAAAGCCCGTGTTTGCACGGGGCTCCCGCACGGTTCGTGGTGGCATGTTGCCGTTGCAGCCGCATTGCGCCGGCGGCCCACAAGCCATGGCTAATCGATCCTGAAAAATAGCGAAAGTTTTTAACGACCCGGTTTCACGACGTGTCCATGCGCTCTGCTTATTGTCGCGGGCAGGGAGAGGACATGCTCGGATTGCGATCATATGGAAGGCGTCTCGACGCCCGGCTGACCACCCGGCTGGACCGGGGGGCGCGGCTGATCGGTCGCTATGGCAGCGCATTGATCGGCCGCTCCGCGACCGCGCTGCAGAGCGCTGTCATGAACGATTTTGTCAGCAAGCCGGCTATCCGTGACCAGCTGAGCGCGGCATTGCGCCGAAGGACCGAGGCCGCAAAAGAAAGATTGATCGCATGAATGAGCTTGCCGCTTTCGATCAAAGCGTCTTCGATCTGCTCAAATCCGAGCTCGGTGCTGAAGATACCGCTGAGGTCTTGAGGACGTTCCTCGCCGATACCGGCAGGAAAATCCAAATCTGCGCCGCCAGCGGCTTCGATCGCACCCTGGTGAAGCGGGAGGCGCACGCCATCAAGAGTTCGGCGGCGGCATTCGGCTTCATGGAGTTGTCCGATCATGCACGGTCAATCGAGGGCCAGGTGATCGCCATGACCACGCAGCAGATGCAGGATGCGATCCAGGCTCTACAGGATCTTTTCGAACGAACGTCCGGATTTGCGCGATCGGTTTTACTCGCGCCAGAAGTGGGAATTGCGCGATGGAAATGATGCCTCGAGAGAATGGTAAGCTGATCGGTCGGCTTCTCGTTGTCGACGACGATCTGGTCCAGCGCACCATCATCGGCAAGATCGGCGCCAAAATCGGCTTCGACGTGGTCATTGCCTCGACTTTCGAGGCCGCGGCGGCGATGTTGGAGCAGGACAGCTTCGATGTCATGACCCTGGATCTTTCGCTGGGCGAGCATGACGGTGTCGAACTGTTACGCCTCGTCGCTGATCACGGCCTCCATTCCATGCCGATTGTGGTGATCAGCGCCTGCGACGAGCGGGTGCTTAATTCGACCAGGCGGATCGCCGAAGGGCTCAAACTGTCCTTGACGGATTGCCTGATCAAGCCGCTCAGTCTCGACCGCCTCAAGGAGGCGCTCTTTGCGCCGCGCGGAGCAAAGGCGGCCAAGGGCAGCGAGGCGCCGACACATGATGTCACGCGGGAACGCCTGCTGGCGGCCCTGCGGAACGATGAATTCTTCATCGAGTTCCAGCCGAAGGTCGAATTGGCAACCGGAAAAGTGGTAGGCGCCGAGGCACTGGCACGCTGGCGGGCAGCAGGATTAGGCCTGGTCGCGCCGGCCGAATTCATTCCGCTGGCCGAACAATTCGGCCTGATGCCGGCGCTGACGGAGCGAACGCTTTCGCTCGCCATCGCTGGCGGGCGGCGGTTGGTCGAGCGGTATCCAGGCTTCGGTATCGCCGTCAACATCTCCGGCTCGCTGCTGACCGATCTGGCGCTGCCCGAGAAGATCGAGGATATCCTCCGCAAGGAAGGCATGCCCGCGCATGCCCTGGTCGCGGAGATCACCGAAACCACTGCGATGGCGGATGTCGATCGCGCCATGGATATCCTGGTGCGACTGCGGATCAAGAATATCGGCGCGGCCATCGACGACTTCGGCACCGGCTATTCGTCGCTTGCCGCACTCGCCCGGCTTCCCTTCAGCGAGCTCAAGATCGACCAATCCTTCGTCAAGGGATGCGAAGAGGATCCCGACATGACCAAGATTGTCGAGGCGTCGGTGGGGCTCGCACGCGCCTTCAACATGAAAGTGGTAGTCGAAGGCGTCGACAGCCCCGAATCGCTCGCGCGGATGCGGCGCGCCGGCTGCGATATCGGCCAGGGCTACATCTTCGCGCCGTCCATGACTGTGGAGCGGACCGAAGACTGGATCATGTGGCGCAACCGGTCTGCCATCGGTCAATCCGTAACTGCGGCCGTGCCGCCGCTGCGGACGGTGGGAGGGCAGAGCCGTGATCGGTGACTTCATCGAAATTGAGCGGGCAAGGCGTCTCGTGCGGAGCTTGGAGAGGCCACGCCGCGCTTGCGCTGATCCCGTCGCAGCGGCGGCAAGCCAGTCTCGACCTGCTGCTTCGGCCGGGAAGCTGCTTCGATCTGATCGTGGGCGGCAGGTCTGGAGCGGGCTTTTTCGATCCCGCGAATATCCCTGCCTCGATTTCGGTAGGATCAAGTCCATTCCCATATCCGTTTCGTGCTCTGGAGATTTCTGATGTCTGCTGTTACGGCGAGTTGCCCCGAAGCCGGAAAGCGGGAGATTGGGCGTGTTCCGCGTGTCCTCATCGTCGACGACGATCAGGTGCAGCTGGATATTCTGGTGCGTGCCGCCCGCCTTGCCGGGTGTGAGGCGGTGTCCGCATCGTCATGCGGCGACGCGTCGCGGCTTGTCGCATCGAGCGCGTTCGATTGCGTTCTGCTCGACCTCGAACTCGCTGATGGAGACGGGATCGACGTCTGCCGGACCATGGCTGACACCAAATATTCGGGCAGGGTCATCATCGTCAGCGGAACGAAACCGACCAGACGCTCGGCGGCGCGGGCGACGGCGAAGTTTCTCGGCATTGCCACGCAGAGCCTGCCCAAGCCTGTGGATCTGGCCTCGCTTCGCGTCTGCCTCGCCAATCTGGGCAAGGGCCTGAGCGACCTGCCGGCGCTGCACGCCTGGGGTGGGGCGGCGATGGAGCAAACGCTCGAAGGCTTTCGCGCCTGACAGGATAGGTCCGGCGCTCGCGGTTGCGAAATCGGCGAGGCCGGCGCAGATGGCGCGCCGCGTCGCCGGCCTGCCGCGATCTCCGTAGAAATACGCTACGCAGATTTTCGATAGCGACTCTTTGCCAAATTCGCGTCATCTTAACCTTCCTGTCGCTCAATATCGCACAATTTCCGACCGTCGCCTTGAGGCTCCTCGGCGACGTCACAAGAAACGTTTGGATTGTGATATGATGCCCGTCATTGACGCAGGACCGCAGGAAACCCTCATCGAGGAGCTTGAGGCCGCCGTTCGGAGCGGCTCTTCGGAGATGCGGGTCAACAAGCTCCGGCAGGTCACCAATCTCTTTCTTGCCGGCTCCAGCTCGCTGACGGACGAGCAGGTGAGCGTGTTCGACGATGTCTTGTGCCGCTTGATGGCCAGGATCGAGACCAAGGCGCTGGCCGAGCTTGGCCAATGCCTGGCCCCGATCGACAACGCGCCCGCCGAGACGATCAGGCGCCTTGCATGGAACGAGGCGATCACGGTGTCCGGACCGGTGCTGACGGGATCCCGGCGCCTGACGACGACCGATCTGACGGAGATCGCGCAAGTGCGTGGCCAGGAGCATCTGGTGGCGATATCCAGGCGTGAGAGCCTGGAAACTGCTGTCACGGACGTGTTGCTCGAGCGCGGCGACCGGCGGGTGCTTCACACCTTGGCCCAAAACGCTGGCGCACGATTCTCGGATACCGGCTATTCCGTCCTGGTCGAGAAGGCAAACGGGGATGAGATCCTCTCCGAGGCCGTCGGCTCCCGGCAGGATATTCCCGTCCGTCTGCTGCGCGACCTGCTCGCGCGCGCCACCGAGGCTGTTCGGGCCAAGCTGCTTGCGCTCATCCCGCCGGAGCAGCGCGAACAGCTCACCCAGATTCTGGCCGAGATATCCACGGCAATCAGCGAGGCGACCAGGGACCTCAGGTATGAGAATGCCGAAAAGGCCATTCAAAGCCTGCAGAGGGCAGGGCGCCTCAACGACGAGACGATCGGCAACTTCGCCGCCGCCGGTCAAATGCCGCAGGTGATCGTCGGTGTTGCCGTACTGACCTCATCGAAGATCGACGTGATTGCGGAGGTTATGACGGGTATCCGCAACGACGCCGTGCTCATTCCGTGCAGGGCGGCCGGTCTCAGCTGGCCAACGACGGAAGCCATCCTGCGCAATCGGCTGCGGCCGAAGCAGGTGTCGCCCGAGGTGCTCAATCTGGCGAAGAATGACTATCAGCGCCTGTCGCTTGAGACGGCGCAGAAGACATTGCGCTTCCTGCAGGTCCGCGCCGTCGTCAAGTAATGGACAGCTCCGCCGCCCGCGCCTGGAGAACGCGCGGACGGCGGGCAGCTCGCCAATGGGCCGATCAGCCGATCGGCATGGCGATGAAGTGGGTGTTGTCGGCGGTCTTCACCTGCATCAACACCTGGTGCTTGCCTTCGCTCTTGGCGTCCGTCAGGGCCCTGCGCAGCTCACCGACATTGGAGACGCTCTTGCCGCCGACCGAGAGGATCACGTCGCCGGACTGGAAGCCGTGCTCGGCGGCCGGCCCGTCCGGATCCACATTGGTCACGACCACGCCCTTGCCGCCGGCTCCGGCGACCTCACCGGCCGGTGCGACGGAGAGCCCGAGATGCGGGGTGGCCGCGGAGCTTTCTCCCTCGCTGCCTGCATTCGCCTCATGTTGGTTCGGCATCGTTGCGAGCGTCACGTCGAAGGTCTTCGCTTCGCTTTTGCGCAGGACGTCGAGCTTGACCGTGGACCCCGGGGTCATGGCCGAAATCTCGCGGGCGAGCTGGCCGGAGTCCTTGATCGCGTTGCCGTTGACCGCGGTGATGACATCGCCCGGCTGAATGCCGGCCTTGGCCGCCGGTGTGTCGGCCTGCGCCTCATCGACCAGCGCGCCTTCCGCCTTCTTCATTCCCAGGCTCTCGGCAATGCCCGGAGTGACCGGCTGCACCTGCACGCCGATATAGGCGCGGGTCACCGAACCATGCTCCTTCAGCTGCGCGACCACGTTTTTCACCGTGGTGGCCGGAATGTCGAAGCCGATGCCAACGGAGCCGCCGGAGGGCGAATAGATCGCGGTGTTGACGCCGATCACATTGCCATTGGTGTCGAAGGTCGGGCCGCCCGAATTGCCCTTGTTAATGGGGGCGTCGATCTGGATATAGCTGTCATAGGGACCGGAGCCGATATCGCGGCCTTCCGCCGAGATGATGCCGGCCGTCACGGTGCCGCCGAGGCCGTAGGGATTGCCGACCGCGACCACCCAATCGCCGATGCGCGGCGTCTGGTCCTCGAAATTGACGTAGGTGAAATTCTTGCCCTTGCCGTCGACCTTGATCAGCGCGAGGTCAGTCTTCGGGTCGGTGCCGATCACCTTGGCGGTGTAGATGGTGCCGTCATCGGTCGTCACCTGCACCGAGGAGGCGTGATCGACGACGTGGTTGTTGGTCACCGCATAACCATCGGCGGAAATGAAGAAGCCGGAGCCGAGACCGGTGATCTCGCGATGCTGCGGCGCCATCCGCATGCGCGGGCCGTTCTCGCCGTATTGATGGAAGAATTTCTCGAACGGCGTGCCGGCGAACGGCGAGCCGTCGCGGTCGCTGCTCTGGCCGTCGTCCCCGGACACGGAGTCGGCATCCATCTTGACGCGCACGGAAATCACCGCCGGTTTCACCTTGCTGACGAGATCGGCGAAGCCGGTCGGCCCCTGCTGCGCGCCCTGGATTGCGGCATAAGCGGGCGTGGCGAAGTGGCCATCGGCGAGCGGACCGCCCAGCATCAGGGCCGAGCCGAGCACCGCGACCGAGCCGAGCAGCGCCAAGCGCCGCGCGGATAAAATCTTGCGAATGGGATGTAGGTTGTCTGTCATTGCGTTCGTCTCCGAAAAGTATTGGCCCCCGTTGGCCTTGCTCGGAGAGTTAACGCACGTGGCCTTACCGCGGCCTGTCGGCTTCATTAAAAGGTGCTTGCCGCGGAATTAATTCGGATTAATGGTCGCTGCGGCCTGCGACGGTTCACCGCAGGTACAGCTGCTCGTATAGCGTTTTCGAACGAGGTCGATGCCGGTTCGCGTGAGGAAAACACCACAGGACCAAGCCGGCGGCCGGTTCTGATTCAATCAGACCCGGCCTCTAGAAATCCAGCGGCGCGTTGTCGACCACTTCCTTCATCACGAAGAAGGTGCGCGTCTGCCGCACACCCGGCAGCCCGATCAGCTGCTCGCCATGGATGCGGTTGAAATCCTCCATGTCGCCGACGCGGATCTTGAGGAAGTAGTCGAAATCGCCGGCGACCAGATGGCAGTCGAGCACGAATTTCAGTTTCGCCACCGCCCGCTCAAAGGTCGCGAAGCTCTCGGGCGTCGAGCGGTCGAGCACCACGCCGACCATCACCAGCGCGCCCTTGCCGACCTTGCGAGGGGCGATCATGGCGCGCGCCTCGCCGATAAAGCCCTCTTCGAACAGGCGCTGGGTGCGGCGATGACAGGTTGCGGGGCTGACGCCGGCCAATTCGGCGAGCTCTGCATTGCTCAGGCGGGCGTTCCTCTGCAGCAAGCGCAGTATCTTGAGGTCGATCCGGTCGAGCTCCTTGGTCGACATGGAAGAATCTTTCAATATTTGGTCTTTTTACGGGTGGAAAGATATCATTCGATCCATAATGTGCAAGTATCCTATTAATATTTGTATCAAGTTTGAGAGCACCTTTCCGGGCATTGGTGCTAAAGCTCCCGCCAGCAACCACATCACTCGGGGCAGCCGGCATGCTGGAAAAATTCGCGCGTTATCCGCTCACTTTCGGACCCACTCATATCGAGAAGCTGGACCGGCTCTCGCGCCATCTCGGCGGCAAGGTCGAGCTCTATGCCAAGCGGGAGGACTGCAACTCGGGCCTCGCCTTCGGCGGCAACAAGCTGCGCAAGCTCGAATACATCATTCCCGACGCCATCGCCTCCAATGCCGACACGCTGGTGTCGATCGGCGGTGTGCAGTCGAACCACACCCGCATGATCGCGGCGGTTGCCGCCAAGCTTGGCATGAAGTGCCGCCTGGTGCAGGAAGCCTGGGTGCCGCATGAGGACGCAGTCTATGACCGCGTCGGCAACATCCTGCTCAGCCGTATCATGGGCGCCGACGTGCGCCTGGTCGAGGACGGTTTTGACATCGGGATCCGCAAGAGCTGGGAGGAGGCGATCGACGAGGTGAAGGCTGCGGGCGGCAAGCCCTATGCGATCCCCGCCGGCGCCTCCGTGCACAAGTTCGGCGGGCTCGGCTATGTCGGCTTTGCCGAAGAAGTGCGCGCGCAGGAGAAGGAGCTCGGTTTCAAGTTCGACTACATCGTGGTCTGCACCGTCACCGGCTCGACCCATGCCGGCATGACCGTCGGCTTCGCCGCCGACGGCCGCGCCCGCCGGGTGATCGGCATCGATGCTTCGTTCACGCCCAAGCAGACCAAGGCACAGGTGCTCGACATTGCGCGCAACACCGCAAAGCTCGTCGAACTCGGCCGCGAGATCGAGGACGACGACGTGGTGCTGGTCGAGGATTATGCCTACCCGGCCTACGGCATCCCCTCCGATGAGACCAAGGACGCCATCCGCCTCTGCGCGCGGCTGGAAGGCATGATCACCGACCCGGTCTATGAGGGCAAATCCATGCAGGGCATGATGGACCTGGTGAAGAAGGGCTACTTCCCTGCCGGTTCCAGGGTGCTCTACGCCCATCTCGGCGGCGCGCCGGCGATCAATGGATATGCGTATACGTTCCGGAATGGCTGAGTCTCGAAGTTCTCCCTCGCCCCGCTCTTGCGGGGAGAGGGTCGGGGTGAGGGGTTCTCTCCGCGGATGCGGTGACCAAGGAGGTCGCGGAGGCTCCCCCTCACCCGGATTGCATCTGACGATGCAATCCGACCTCTCCCCCCAAGCGGGGCGAGGTGCACCGATTTCGCGGAGCCTTCGATCAAACCTCGCTCACGCCTCAGCCCGATTTGCGTTGATCACGTCCATCAACTCCGCGCCATAATGCTCGAGCTTCTTGTCGCCGATACCGGCGACGCCGCGGAGCTCTGCGAGCGTTGCTGGCCGCGCTGCGGCGATGCCGTCGATGGTGGAATCGTGCAGCACGACATAGGCCGGCACGCCGCGCTTCTTCGCGGTCTCGGTGCGCCAGGCTTTCAGCGCGGCATAAAGCGCGGGATCGGCGGTCTGGCTCTGGCCCGGCGTGGCCGGGGCGAGATCGCCGCGCCTTGACTTGGCGCGGACGGCGCGGTTGCGCGCGCCTTCGGCTTCCTCGCGCAGCCAGACTTCGGTCTCGCCGCGCAACACGCCGCGCGCCGACTCGTTCAGCTTGAGCGCGCCATAGGCCTCATTGTCCGCACGCAGATGACCCATCGCGATCAGCTGCCGTAGCACCACGCGCCATTGCTTCTCGTTGAGCTCGCGTCCGACGCCGAACACCGAGAGCTTGTCGTGCCCGAATTGCTGCACCTTCTCGGTCAGCCGTCCCACCAGCACGTCGAGCACATGCATGGCACCGAAACGCTGCCCGGTGCGATAGACGCAGGAGAGCAGCTTCTGCGCCAGGATCTTGCCGTCGCGGACGCGCGGCGGCGTCAGGCAGTTGTCGCAATTGCCGCAATTCTCGGACGCGACCGCCTCGCCGAAATAGGCGAGCAGCCGCGCGCGCCGGCAATTGACGGTCTCGGCCAGCCCGACCAGCGCATCGAGCTTCTGCGCCGAGACGCGCTTGAACGCATCAGGCGCATCCGATTCGTCGATCATGCGCCGCTGCTGCACGATGTCCTGCAGGCCGTAGGCCATCCAGGCCGCGGAGGGCTTGCCGTCACGCCCGGCGCGGCCGGTCTCCTGGTAATAGGCCTCGATGCTCTTGGGCAGATCGAGATGGGCGACGTAGCGCACGTCGGGCTTGTCGATGCCCATGCCGAAGGCGACGGTCGCCACGATCACCACGCCGTCCTCATTGATGAAGCGGTCCTGATGCCGAGCGCGAACACCTGCATCGAGCCCCGCGTGATAGGGCAGGGCGGTAATGCCGGCATCGGCCAGCGCGAGCGCGACCTCCTCGACCCGGGCGCGCGACAGGCAGTAGACGATGCCGGCGTCGCCCGCATGTCGCTCGGCGATGAAGGCCTTGAGCTGCCCGACCGCATTCTTCTTGTCGACGATCTCGTAGCGGATATTCGGCCGGTCGAAGCTCGAGACGAACTGCGGCGCGTCCTTCAGTGCGAGCCGTTCGACGATCTCCTGCCGCGTCAATTCGTCGGCGGTCGCCGTCAGCGCCACGCGCGGGGTATCGGGAAAGCGTTCCGCCAGCACCGAGAGTCCGATATATTCGGGGCGGAAATCATGCCCCCATTGCGAGACGCAATGCGCCTCGTCGATCGCGAACAGCGCGATGCGCGCCTGTTCCAGCAAAGACAGGCATCGGGGGGTGAGCAGCCGCTCCGGCGCCACATAGAGCAGATCGAGATCGCCCGCGATCAGGCGCCGCTCCACCTCCGAGGCCTCCTGGTAGGACAGCGTTGAATTGAGGACGGCGGCGTTGACGCCGGCTTCCACAAGGCCCGCAACCTGGTCGCGCATCAGTGCGATCAGCGGCGAGACCACGATGCCGCAGCCATCGCGCAACAAGGACGGCAATTGATAGCAGAGCGACTTGCCGCCGCCGGTCGGCATCAGCACCAGGCAGTTGCCGCCGCCGGTGACATGCCGAATGATCTCTTCCTGCGCGCCGCGGAAGGCCTTGAGCCCGAACACGGAGCTGAGGGTCGAGTGGAGGCGATCGGTCTCGGACACGCGATTGAACGGCTTGCAATGATGGCTGGCGCGACCGGAGATCGCGAATTGGCCCGCAATGTAGCGGGCTTTGCGCGACACCGCCACCCTGTGCAGAATGTTTTCGAGCGAAGTGAAGGCGGTTATCCGGAGCGGCGTCCGAGAAAAGCCAGCCAGTTGCGCAGGATCACATGTGCGGCAACGCCTGCGGCGATATCGCCGCGCAGCGACAGCCCGGGCAGCCCGGCCGCAAGCGTCGGATCACGCTCGGCACTGGCGCGCGCCTCGAAAGCGTTGAGGTGCGCCTCGGTCGCCGCGTCGAAATAATTCGTCGGGATCGCGGGATAGTCCTCGCGCGCGCCGGCGAGGTAGCGGGCGAGGTCGCGCATATATTCCCGCTGCAGCGACAGCGCATCATATTCCGGGTGGCCCTGGAAGAAGATGAAGCGGCTTTGAAACTGCTTGGCGAAGATGTCGACGCCGGCGGCATCCGAGCGGGTCAGCACCTGATAGCCATGGGTGACAAGGTCGCTCTCGCGGACCTCGTTGAGACGGGAATGCGGCACCTTGAGCGCGCCGCGCAAGCCGCGCGTCAGCCAGTCATCGGCGATTTTGGTGCAGGCCTGGATGCCCGAACATTTTGCCGGCAGGCGATGCCGCTCGATGCCGTCCAAGTGCAGCACCGCCGCGTGTGCCGCGAGGCACGACCAGATCGCCGAGCGCGTATGCGTCTTCGCCCAATCGATGATGTCGGTCAATTCGCGCCACAGGAGCTCCTGCGGCAGCGCGCAGCCGTTCGGCTCGGCGCCGGTGACGATCAGGCCGTCGATCTTCAGTCGGCCGAGATCGGCGATATCTGTATACTCCTTGTCGATGTGCGCCCGCGCCGCCGCCGAGCGGCGCACCGAGGGGAGCGAAAAGCAGTGAAAGTCGATGCGCGCCTGTCCTGCTGCGCCGCTCAGCAACCGCGCGAATTGCCGTTCGGTCGCCTTCAGCGCGCTGTCCGGCATGTTGTTGACGAGGCCGATAGTGAGCTGAATCGATTCGCCGCGCTCGAACGCCTCCTGTCCCGGCACCAGTGTCGGGCTCGAGATCGATTGCTTCCTGTCGAACAGAAGAACCATCGCGCGTCCGCCGTCTATTCGGCGGCCTCGAGCCGGCCGTGATCCGGACAGGCTTTGGCGAGCGCCTGATCGATGTCCTCGATGATGTCGGCGACATGCTCGATGCCGACTGAAAGGCGGATGGTTTCCGGCAACACGCCCGCGGTCTTCTGCTGCTCGCTCGACATCTGCCGGTGCGTGGTCGAAGCCGGATGGCAGGCGAGCGATTTGGCATCGCCGATATTGACCAGGCGCGTGATCAGCTTCAGCGCGTCATAGAAGGTCTTGCCCGCCTGCATCCCGCCCTTGATGCCGAACGTGAACAGCGAGGACGCGCTGCCATCGAGATATTTCTGCACCAGCGGATAATAGGGGCTGTCCGGGAAACCCGCATAGTTCACCCAGGCGACACGCGGATCGGCGCGCAGGAATTCCGCGACCTTACGCGCATTCTCGACATGGCGCTCGACGCGCAATGCCACGGTCTCGATGCCCTGCAGCAGCAGGAAAGCGTTGAATGGCGACAGCACCGCACCCATGGTGCGCTGATAGATGCTGCGGGCGCGCTCGATATAGGCCGTGGGCCCGAACCGGTCGGCATAGACCAGGCCGTGATAGGAGGCGTCGGGTTGGTTGAAGGTCGGGAAGCGCGGATTGTCCTTCCAGGGAAAGCGGCCGCTGTCGACGATGGCGCCCCCCAGCGTGGTGCCGTGGCCGCCGAGGAACTTCGTCAGGGAGTGCACGACAATGTCGGCGCCGTAATTGAACGGCTTGAGCAGGATCGGCGTTGCGACCGTGTTGTCGACGATCAGCGGCACGCCATACCGGTGCGCGACTTTTGCCAGCGCCTCGATATCACAGACGTTCCCGGCGGGATTGCCGATGCTTTCGGCGAACACGGCCTTCGTATTTTCATCGATCAGTCTTTCGATCGCCTCCGGCCCGTCGGTTTCCGCGAAGCGGCCGATGATGCCCTGGCGCGGCAGGATGTGCGCGAGCAGCGTGTGCGTCGTGCCATAGAGCTGCGGCACGGAGACGATATTGCCGCCGCTATCGGCGAGATTGACGAAGGAGAAATGCAGGGCAGCCTGTCCCGTCGCAACAGCCAGCGCGCCGGCGCCGCCTTCGAGCTCGGTGATGCGCTTTTCCAGCACGGCACTGGTGGGATTGGCGATGCGGCTGTAGCGAAAGCCCTCGGCCTCGAGATTGAAGAGCGCCGCGCCATGATCGGCGCTGTCGAAAGCGTAGGACGCGGTCTGGTAGATCGGAACGGCTACGGCCTTGGTGGTCGGGTCGGGATCGTAGCCGGCGTGAATAGCAATCGTCTCGTTGCGCATCATCGACCTCGACAATCAATCAACCATGGCGCTCCGCTGTTTTCTGGAGCGGTTCGTGCGTTCGGCGCCGTCCCCTTGATTAGGAGCGAGGGGTGAAGGGAGCAATAATTCGCGTAGAGATCGATGAAATAACCCTAATGAACTGTCGCGGAATGGATAAAATCTAAATCAAATTCCTTTCCTCGGTACTTGGCACGTCATTCCGGGGCGATGCGAAGCATCGAGCCCGCAATCTCGAGATTCCGGGTCCGCACTTCGTGCGTCCCGGATTGACGGGTTGATCGAGAACTCACCCCACCGCGCGCCGCACCTGCTCGCCGATCTGGGACAGCACGAGCTGCGCCTGCGGCAGCAGGGCGCCCATGGCGTGGAAATTATGAATCATGCCGGCGTGACAGACATGTTCGACCATAACCCCCGCGGCGAGCAGTTTTCGCGCATAGGCATTGCCCTCGTCGCGCATTGGATCGTATTCGGCGGTGTGGATGATCGCAGGTGGCAGCCCCGCGACATGGAAGGCGCGCAGCGGTGAGATGCGGGGATCGGCGACATCGGTGTCGCCAGCAACATAGTCGGCGAGATCGGCCTCCAGCGTCGCCCGGTCGATCAGATAGCCTTCCGCAAACTCCCGCCGCGACGGCGAGGTCTCATCGAAATCGAGGACCGGACAGATCAGGCACTGCGCGGCGATCTGCGGCCAGGCATTTTGTCGCGCATGCTGGCAGACCACGGCCGCCAATGTCGCGCCAGCGGAATCGCCGCCGACCACGACGCGTTGCGGATCGATGCCGAGCTCCTCGGCGTTGGCGAGCACATATTGGGTCGCCGCGACGGCGTCCTCAACGGCTGCCGGGAATTTGTGCTCGGGTGCGAGCCGATAATCGACCGAAACCAGCCGGCAGCCGGTCGCATGAGCCAGCGCGGCGGCGACGCGATGATGAGTGTCGATGCTGCCGGCGACCAGGCCCCCGCCGTGAAAGAACACGAAGCCGGCCGTGGCCTCCCGCGTCTCCATCGCCGGAATATAGAGCCGGTAGGCGATATCGCCGGCAGGCCCCGGCAGCGTGCGGTCCTCACTTGCCACGTCCGCGTGACCGGGGCGGGCGAACTGCATCAGCTTTGTGAAGGCCCGACGGCGCTCCTCCGGCGTCGGCCGCTTGCGGTCGGCGCTTGCAGCGGCGGCCATCATGGTGAGCAGGCGTTTGGCGAGGGGATCGAGCGGCATGGCGGCACCGGACCAAAGTCGATGGTGGTTTATCAAGTCTGAATCGACCACCATTGAGGCCTGCCAGGCAAGCAAATCGTTACAGGGAATCCTTAAATCTCCCCCGGCCATAATAGCGCATTGTGCGGCGCCCAATGAGCTCACTAGGGCGCTGACGAGCCGCTGACCCGTGGAGGGACATCATGGTTCCCAAGAGTAACCCCGTCAGCTATTCGCAAACCTGGACGTTCTTCGAGGGCGAATGGCATGAAGGCAATGTTCCGATCATGGGCCCGCGTACCCATGGGCTGTGGCTCGGCTCGACCGTGTTCGACGGCGCCCGCGCCTTCGAAGGCGTAACGCCGGACCTCGATCGTCACTGCGATCGCGTCAACCAGTCGGCGGTCAATTTCGGGCTGAAGCCGCTGATCGACCGCGACACTTGGCTGGGGCTCGCGCGCGAAGGCATCGCGCGGTTTGACGCCAAGGCCGAACTTTATATTCGCCCGATGTATTGGCCACAGCATGGCGCCGGCGGCGGCGTGCTGTTCGATCCCCAAACCACCAATTGGTGCCTGTCGATCTACGAGGCGCCGATGCCGCAACCGACGGGCAATGCCATCACGCTCTCGCCATTCCGAAGGCCGACCATGGAATCTGCGCCTGTGGATGCCAAAGCCGCCTGCCTCTATCCGAACAATTCGCGCGCACTTCGCGAGGCCGCCTCGCGCGGCTTCAACAATTGCCTGATGCTAGACTTGCTCGGCAATGTTGCCGAATTCGGCAATGCCAATGTATTCATGGCGAAGGACGGCGTGGTCTACACGCCAGTACCCAATGGCACCTTCCTCAACGGCATCACGCGGCAAAGGGTGATCGATCTGCTGCGTGGCGATGGGGCCACAGTGATCGAGACGACACTGCGCTACGCTGATTTCGCGCAGGCCGATGAGATCTTCTCGACCGGCAATTTTGCCAAGGTCGCGCCAGTGATCCGGATCGACGAGCGTCAGCTGACGCCCGGCCCATTCTATGCGCGTGCGCGGAAGCTCTATTGGGAGTTTGCGCATGCGGTGAAGTTGGCGGCGTGATGTAGGCCAAATCGCGGTCCCGTCATGCTGGGTCGCCATAACGAAGCCGAGGCCGCGAAGGGCGGCTGCAGCGGGGCGTTCATCCTTCGCGGCTCGCTTCGCGAGCGCCTCGGGATGATGGAAGCCTCAGGATGACGGAAACCAAGGCTACGGCCCGTAAATCACAAGCTCCGTATCCGACAAATCACCGAGTCTCGGGCAGTGCGGGCCCTTGAAATATTTCCGCCCCCGCACCTCTGTATAGAAACCTGTCAGCCCGTCGATCCGCTGATTGGCGTCGAGCACGACGGCGATCTTGCCGCGCCAAAGCAGGAAGCGCCCGATGGTGCCGGCGCAGGCGATGTAGTCGGCGATGTCGTGACAATAGATCAGCTGCATCGCCGGCGGCGCGAGCTGGCCGCGGCGGATACGCATCGGCTGCAGGATAAACGGAAAAGCGCTGCCGTCGGCGGCGCGGCAGATCAGGCTCAGGCAGCCCAACGCCGCGTGGCGTGCGAGCAACGCGGTCTGGCTCGCGGGCACGCGGTCGAGCTCACGCACATGGCGCGAGACGATCTCGATCGTCATGTCGCGCGAGCGGCGCGACAGCGCGGGAAAAGAGACGAACAGGCCGCTGCAATAGGCCTGGAAACCCTGGGCTTCGATAATGCGCCAGGTCCAGCTTGCCGGACTGATGTTGATGTAGGTGATTTCCTTGTGGCGCTGCGCGATCTTGGTCAGCATCGGCGCGTAGTTGCGGAACGCGGGTTCGACATACCAGCTCGACAGGTTGCAGCGGAGGACGGTCGTGCCATCATCCTCGCGCGCGGAGTGGATCAGCAGCAGCACGCCAACCGGTGTGCCCTCACGATCGAGCATGTAGCCGAAGCGCGGATAGCCTGCGGGGACCTCGCGTGCGGCCTGACGGGCCAGCCCGCCCAGCCAATAATTGCGAGAGCGGCCGGCAAAGCCACGCGTCAACAGCTCGGCGATCGCGTCGAGATCGGCAGCGCCGATCTCGCGGCAGCGGATCATGGGTCTGGGCTTGGTCACGCCGTCGGCTTTGTTGAATGGTGCCGCTCAGCGCCAGCCCTCGACATGGCCATCGGCATGCGCATGCGAGGACAGGCCCAGCGCGTCGCGAACCGTCGCCGGCCACAGCGAGAGATCGGTGCCGTGGGTGTGGAACATCGCGACCGCGAGTCGGTCCATGCCGAAAGCGACGCAGCCGGTATGGGCGGCTTCGCCATCGGCATCCTTGATGTCCCAGGTGAGTCCGAAATGGTCGCGGTGATAGTTGAAGCTCATGCAGGCGGTCGGCTGATCCTCCGAGCGCAGCGGCACCAGGAGCTCGAATTTGAGCGATTGCTGCTTCTGGCTTACCGCTTTCATCTGGCCGACACGGCCGAAGAAGGGATCACTGGCGTGATCGACCTTGAACGTCAGCCCGAGGTCGCGTGCGATTCCCTGTGCGCGGACCATCCAGCGCTCGCGGAAGGCCGCGACGTCTTCGGGAGTGCCGATACAGACATATTCGCGCATGCGAAACGACTGCAGGCGGTCGAGATGGCGCGACGGCTCACGGCGGAAGCAGTCGGCGGCGACGTCGAAACGCAAGCCGCCGGGAGGCAGTGGCCCGCGGCTCGCCGCGATCGGGTAGACCGGATAGCAGGCGGCCGGCGACAGCACGAGGTCGGCCGGCGACAGCGATGTGGTCCAGTCGCCGCCGGCATCGAACCGGCTCACGGCGGCATGGATCTCGCGCTCGGTGCCGTGCAGGCCGCAGACGCAGCCGAGCAGGTTGGGAAAGCTCTTCAGGTAGCCCGACTTCTCGAGCTGCGCGCGGCTCATGACAGGAGGAAAGCGCATCACCTCGGTGCCGGCTTCACGATGCCGGGAGATCAGCCCGGCGAGCCGTTCCACCACATCTTCATAAAGGGCGGTGCGCGCATAGACGCCGTCGCTGCCCATCTTGAAGAAAAGAATGTCGGCGAGGTGGTCGAGCGGGTCGACCGCTTGCGGCGCGAGCTCCGGGGAGTCGGTTTGGACGGCAATCTTCATGGCAGTGATTCCCAAATGGATTTCAGATCAATCGCGGAGTGCCGTGGGCACGCCGCTCATCAGGTTGGCGGTTGCGATATTGGCTAGGATGCGGTCGTTGTTGATCATCAACGGCGCCGACAGCGCATCGCGCAGATGGCGTCCGACGGTGAAGTCGCCGTCGTTGCGATAACCTGACAGTCCGCAGGTGCGCATCGCATGCATAACGGTTTCGACCGCAAGCTCGGAGGCCTGCACTTTCAACAGATTGATCTCAGACTGGAAATCAAGGGACGCCAGCGCGCGCTCGTCATATTCATGCGCCGTATAGCGGTCGAGATTGCTGGTGATCAGTGCACGCAGCCTGGTCAGCGCCATCTTCGCCGCGGTGTAACGTGCAGCGCCCGGCGGCATCCGTCCACCGGCGCCGCGTGCGGCCTTGCGGATGAAGCGCTGGGCGCGCTCGACCGCGGCTGCGGCAATGCCGGCCCATACCGAGGACCACGCGAGATGCGCAACCGGAGTCATGGTCTGGGCGTGGATCCTGTCGTAGCTCTCAGGGAAGATCATGGCGGCGGGGCCGTTGATCTTCAGCTCAAAGCCGGCGCTGCAGGTGCCGCGCATGCCGAGCGTCTCCCAGCCCTGGGTGCGGGTCAGCGTGTAATGATCCTTGGTGACCGCCAGGAGCACCTGGTCCGAGGCAGCCGCGTCATCGGCGCGGCGGGCGATGGTGACAATGCCGTCGGCTTCGGCGCCGTAGGAAATCACGGTGGCGTTGCGGACCAGCGAAACCTCGGTGTCGCCATGCGCGACGGCAGCCGCGCTGGAGCGGATGTTGCCGCCGTTCTGGCCTTCCGTGGTCGACGATGCAAGCAACAGTTGCTCTACCGCCACGCGCCGCATCAAGTCCTCGTGATACTCGCTGCCGATGCCGTGCCGGACCAGGCAGGCAACCTTGGTCTGATGCATCGCAAAGATCATGGCGCTGGAGGCGCAGGCGCGGCCAAGCGTGTAGCAGATCTCGGCGACGTCGGGGATCGATGCGCCGAAGCCGCCGAAGGCGACCGGAATCAGCATGCCGAGAAGCTTCTGCTCGCGCGCCGCGTCGAAAGTGGCCTTGGGAAAACGCGCCGCGAGATCCACGTCGTCCGCATTCGCCGCGGCGGCAGCCGCGACTGCCGCGATCCGTTCGAGAAACAGCGAGCCCCGGTCCATCAACAGACGATCGGTGTCACCGGCGGCCGCAGGCTGGTGCGCCCCGCCATCCGATCTGGCGTCCAGTTTGGACTCTTGGACATTCATGCTCGACCTCCGCTGTTATCGGCTTGCAGTCTGCGAGACGCGACCATGGCGCGCTGCAGCTTTCGATTTCTTGCTGGTTGGATTGAAGCGAAAGGGTATGGATTTAACTTAAATTCGTCGCTGAAATTCACCGAAGCCACACTCACATCGATGCCGAGAGTTAACTCTTTGTATTTCGAAACGACGAAAATTGGTGAATCCACATTAGCGTTAATTGCAAATGCGGCATTTGATGTGAAGCCGCGGCCTTGTTATTCAAGGTTTGGCGCTATGGTCGCAGGCCACGCCGTTACTTATGATAGGTTGATCTCAAGAGAAGGTCGGGAATGCAAAGCTTCGAAGCCGATGTGCAAAACCGGATCGCGGCCCTGGTGGCGGCGATGCTCACGCAAAATTCACTGTCCGCCGAGCTGGCGCCCGATGCGAAGCTGGTCGATGCCGGTTTGACCTCGATGGATATGGTCAATCTGATGCTCTCGGTCGAAGCGGAGTTCGATTTTACGATTCCGCAGGACGAGATCACGCCGGAGAATTTTCAGTCGATCGAGACGCTGCGGCGGCTGGTCATCGCCCAGTTGCAGCCGACGGCTGCTTGATCAAATGCACGTCATTCCGGGTTCATGCTGCGCATGCCGGGAATGACGGCGCGATACGGCGTCGCTCCCGTCGCAAAACTCCGCTAGAGTGGTCTCGACACCTAGCGGGGCGATCATGACGAAAGCAGTTCTTGGTATCATCGGCGGTTCCGGCATTTACGATCTGCCGGGTCTGGAAAATGCGCGCGACGAGGCGATCAAGAGCCCATGGGGCGAGCCGTCGTCGCCGGTGCGGCGTGGAACGATTGCGGGGTTGCCGATCGTGTTCCTGCCGCGGCATGACAAGGGCCATCGGCTGTCGCCCTCCGACATCAATTACCGCGCCAACATCGACGTCCTGAAGCGCGCCGGCGTCACCGACCTGATCTCGCTGTCGGCCTGCGGTTCCTTCAAGCAGGAATTGCCGCCGGGCACTTTCGTGCTGGTCGACCAGTTCGTCGATCGCACGCACAAGCGCGAGAGCTCGTTCTTCGGCAAGGGCTGCGTGGCGCATGTCTCGATGGCGCACCCGGTGTCGCCGCGGCTGCGCATCCATCTTGCCGCGGCGGCGGAGGCGGAAGGCATCAAAATCGCGCGCGAGGGCACCTATGTCTGCATGGAGGGCCCGCAATTCTCGAGCTACGCCGAGAGCATGACCTACAAAAATGCGGGCTATTCGGTGATCGGCATGACCAACATGCCCGAGGCGAAGCTCGCCCGCGAGGCCGAAATTTGCTACGCTACGGTGGCGATGGTGACCGATTTCGACTGCTGGCATCCCGACCATGATGCCGTCACCGTGCAGGACATCATTCGCGTGTTGAGCTCGAATGCCGACAAGGCCAAGGCGCTGGTGGCGCGGCTGGCGCGGGATTTCCCGCGGCAGCACGAGCCCTGTCCGATCGGCTCCGATCGCGCGCTCGACACCGCGCTGATCACCGCGCCCGAGGCGCGGGATCCGGAGCTGTTGAAGAAGCTCGATGCGGTCGCAGGACGAGTGCTGGGCGTGAAAACCGCAACGGAGATGGGCGTCCCATGAAGGTGGACGGCAAGCCCTATCGCACCATCTGGCTCGAGCCGGACGGCTGGTCCGTCGGCGCGATCGACCAGCGGCGGCTGCCGCATGAATTCGTGGTGGCGCGGCTGACCAATTGTGCCGATGCGGCGGAGGCGATCCGCTCGATGCTGGTGCGTGGGGCGCCGCTGATCGGTGCCACGGCTGCTTTCGGCATGGCGCTCGCCATGCGCGAGGATGCTTCCGACGCCGGGCTCGATCGCGCCTACAAGACCCTCATTGCGACGCGGCCGACGGCCATCAATCTGAAATGGGCCCTGGACGAGATGCGCGCCCTGTTGCGGCCGCTGGCGCCCGAGGCGCGTACCGAGGCTGCCTACGTCCGCGCCGACGCAATTTCGGAAGAGGACATCGTCATCAACCAGGGCATCGCGCGAAACGGGCTTGCCCTGGTCGAAGCGATTGCCGCGCGCAAGCAGCCGGGCGAGACGGTGAACGTGCTCACTCATTGCAATGCCGGCTGGCTTGCCACCGTCGATTGGGGCACGGCGACTGCGCCGATCTATCTTGCGCATGACCACGGCCACAAGATCCACGTCTGGGTCGACGAGACGCGTCCGCGCAACCAGGGCGCCTCACTCACCGCGTGGGAGCTCGGCCATCACGGCGTGCCGCATACCGTGATCCCCGACAACACCGGCGGGCATCTGATGCAGCATGGCATGGTCGATCTCGTCATCGTCGGCACCGACCGCGTCGCCGCCAATGGCGATGTCTGCAACAAGATCGGCACGTATCTGAAGGCACTCGCGGCCTTCGACAATGGCGTGCCGTTCTATGTCGCGCTGCCCTCGCCCACCATCGATTTCACGATCCGGGACGGCAAGCAGGTGCCGATCGAGCAGCGCGGGCCCGAGGAGGTTGCGACCATGGCCGGCCGTACCGCGGACGGCCGGATCGAGACCGTGCGCATTGTCCCTGACGGCTCTCCGGTCGCGAATTATGCCTTCGACGTCACGCCGGCCCGGCTGGTCACCGGCCTGATCACCGAGCGTGGCGTGCTGAAGGCGGAGCGCGCGGCGCTCGCCGCGGCATTTCCGGAGCGGCTGGCGAGCGCGGCGGAGTAAATGCCGGCCCCGTCATCCTGAGGCGCTCGCGCAGCGAGCCTCGAAGGATGAACGGCCCGGGTGTGAGAGGCGGGCCGTCGCCCTTCGAGACGGCCGCTTCGCGGCCTCCTCAGGATGACGGTGATAGATTTCGATGCGCGGAACGGCGCAAGATACTAGCCGAGCTTCAACCCCGTCGCCGCCGCCAGTTCCGCGATCGCCTGCTCTCCGCTTGTCACCTTGATCGTGGTCATGCCCATCGCACGGGCGGGCTTCAAATTGACGCCGAGATCGTCGAGATAGACACAGTGCTTCGGATCGACCTGCAGCGTCTCCACCATCATCTCGTAGATCCGCGGGTCCGGCTTGCGCAGTCCAATCTTGGCGGATTCGATCACGTGGTCGAACAGCGCCATCACCTCCGCGATATAGAGCCTGCGGCCGGCGGCGCTGCCGATCGCGTTCGCCGGCAGATTGTTGGTGATGCAGCCGGTCTTGAAATTCTCGCCGATGCGCTTCAACGCCTCGACCATCTCGGGGCGCAGATCGCCGGCGAGCAGCGGCAGCACGTCCTTGCCGCGAACCTCGGCGCCGAGCGCGCGCGATTCGTCGGCAAACAACTGGTCGAAGGCTTCGATGTCGACCTCGGCGCGCTCGAACCTGGCCCAGGCATTTTCCAGGTGATTGGCGGCATTGGTGCGGCGGATGATTTCCATCGGCAAGCCGCGCTCGCGCTCGAACCGCGCAAAGGCCTCGAAAGGCGAGGTGGTCAGCACCCCGCCGAAATCAAAGATCACCGCCTCGACCATTCGATCCTCTCGCAAACCGCCTTGCGGCTTCAAACGCTGTTTCAAACGGGCCAACATTTCGCGCGATGCTGGCACCTGCCGCCTTATCTGGCGTCTTGGCGCGGCGCGCGCGACCCGCTATGGCATGGGCCATGCGCGCTTCCCTTGCCTTGATTGCGAGCGCCGTGCTGCTGGCCTCGCCCTGTTATGCCATCGTCGGCGGTGCCGCGCCATCGAATGATGGCGTGGGTCGGGCTGTGGTCAGCATTGTCGGCTCGCGCGGCAATTTCTGCACCGGCAGTCTGATCGCGCCGACGCTGGTGTTGACGGTCGCACATTGCGTGCAGCCCGGGGCCGAGTACAAGATCGTCGAGTACGATGCCGCCCGGACGCCTCAGCTGAAGGACGTCAAGCGCGTCGCCATTCATCCCGGCTTTGACATGCGTAGCATGCTGGCGCATCGCGCCACCGCCGATGTGGCGCTGCTGCAACTCGAAATTCCGGCCAAGGGAAAAACCCCGGCGCAACTTGGCGCGCCGATCGAGCCCATTTCGCCGGGCGCAAAATTCACCATCGCCGGCATTGGCGTCACCGTGCGCGGCGACGGCAAGAGCGGCGGAATCATCCGCACTGCAAGCCTGATTGCGACGGGAAAGCCGGGCAGTTTGCAGATCCGCCTCGTGGACCCCGCGACCAATGGCGCGCGCGATGGTCTTGGCGCCTGCACCGGGGATTCCGGCGGCCCGGTGTTCGAGGATCAGCAGGGAGGCCCCGCAATCATCGGCGTCGTCAGCTGGTCGACCGGGCCGAACGGCAGCGACGGATGCGGCGGGCTGACCGGGGTGACGCCGCTCACACTTCACCGCGACTGGATTCTGCGAACCGCTCGGCAATGGGGTTTTGCTCTGTGATTCCTTGAGCGGTTGATCTATTGCTTTTGTCAAAGCATGGCCGGTCAGCGACCATGCGGCGAGCTGGCCCTTCAAGAGGCCACGCCAAGGAACGGACAAGGACCAGAAGCAACAATGAATGTCGAAACCGCCCGCTCGATTTCCGCTTCCACCGCAGCCGAACATTTCGATGTGCTGATCGTCGGCGCCGGCATCTCCGGCATCGGCAGCGCCTATCACCTGACCAGGCAACTGCCGGATACGAGCTTTGTGATCCTGGAAACGCAGGAGAGCTTTGGCGGCACCTGGCTCACGCACAAATATCCCGGTATCCGCTCCGATTCCGATCTGCATACCTTCGGCTACAGCTTCAAGCCCTGGGTCGGGCCGCCGATCGCGACTGCAGCGGAAATTCTCTCTTATATGGGCCAAGTGATCGGGGAGAACGGTCTCGCGAAACACATTCGCTACCGGCATCGTATCCTGTCGGCGGAGTGGTCCAGCAAGACCAGTCTCTGGACCATTGAAGCAGAGAAGATCGACAGCGGTGAGCGCGTCACCTTCACCGCGAACTTCCTCTGGATGTGCCAGGGCTATTATCGGCATACCGAAGGCTACACGCCGGAATGGCCCGGCATGAAGGAGTTCGGCGGCCGCATCGTCCATCCTCAGCTCTGGCCTGAGGACATCGATCTCACCGGCAAGAAGGTCGTCGTCATCGGCTCCGGCGCGACGGCCGCGACGCTCATTCCGAACGTCGCTGACAAATGCGAGCATGTCACCATGCTACAGCGCTCCCCGACCTATTTCAGGCTCGGGCGCAACGCCATCGAGCTCGCCGAGGAATTGCGCAGGCTGCAGGTCAAGGAGGAGTGGATCCACGAGATCGTGCGTCGCAAGATCCTGTTCGAGCAGGATGCCTTCACCAAGCGCTGCCTCGAGGAGCCGGAAAAGGTGAAGCAGGAGCTGATCGGTGCGATCCGTGCCATCGTAGGTCCTGACTATGACGTCGAGACGCATTTCACGCCGCGATATCGGCCATGGCGGCAGCGCATTGCTTTCGTTCCGGATGCGGACCTGTTTCACGCCGTCAAGAGCGGCAAGGCCTCCGTCGTCACCGATGAGATCGAGCGTTTCACCGCGGAGGGCATCCTGCTGAAATCGGGCAAGACGCTGCAGGCTGACATCATCGTCACCGCGACCGGCTTCAATCTCAATGTGCTCGGCGACATCGACTTCGTCATCGACGGCAAGCCGCTCGACTTCTCGCAGACCGTGACCTATCGCGGCATGATGTTCACCGGCATTCCGAACATGGCCTGGGTGTTCGGCTATTTCCGCGCCAGCTGGACGCTGCGCACCGATCTCGTCGCCGACTTCGTCTGCCGGCTGCTGGCTCACATGAAAGAGAAGGGCGCAAGGAAGGTCGAGGTGGCGCTGCGACCCGAGGACCACAACATGCCGCTGCTGCCCTGGATCGATCCGGAGAATTTCAACCCCGGCTACGTCATGCGCAACATGCACATCCTGCCGAAGCGCGGCGACAAGCCGGAATGGCAGCACAGCCAGGATTATTGGACCGAGAAGGACGCGATCCCGGCGACCGATCTGGACGACAAGGCGTTCGTGTATAGCTGAGACGTGGGCACGCTCATGCTACGGCCGCCACGGGTCGCCCCCGGCGAAGCCGGGGCCGACGCGTAGACGCAGTCGCGCTAACTGTTCCTTCGCGTCGTGCTTGTCGCAATCGCCGCGGCCGCCGTGCGGTTCTCGACGCCGAGCTTGGCGTAGATCTGCTCCAGATGCTTGTCGACCGTGCGTGGGCTCAGTCCCAGGATCTGTGCGATGTCGCGGTTGGTCTTGCCCTTGGAAAGCCAGGACAGCACCTCGCCCTCGCGGGTGGTGAGCCCGAGCTCGGTGGTGAATTCCGCAGGCAGATTGGCGCTGGTGTCCTTGGCCAGCCGCAGCAGGAACTCGTTCGGGCCCGCTTTGCCCATGTAGTAGAGCTGCAGCTCCGGATGATCCGGAAACGCGACCGTCGCTTTCGCGCCGGTCTTCTTCTGCGCGGCATCGAGCCATTGCTGCAACGGCTCCGGCAACACCAGCTCTTCCGCGCCGGCAGGCCCGAGGCTGTCGCTCAACAGTTTCTGCGCCTGCGGCGTTGCCCACATCAACTTGCCCTGGCGGTTGACCGCAAGCAGATAGCGCCCGGACACGTCGAGGGCGGCGCGCGCGCTTTGCGTCAGCCGTGCATTGGCCAAATGGACGCGGATGCGCGCCAGCATCTCCTCGATCACGATCGGCTTGGTCACATAATCGACGCCGCCGGCTTCCAGCCCGCGCACGATGTGCTCGGTCTCGGCCAGCCCGGTCATGAAGATGACGGGCACGTTGCTCAAGGCGCCGTCGCGCTTGAGCCTGCGGCAGGTTTCAAACCCGTCCATGCCCGGCATGATGGCATCGAGCAGGATGATATCGGGGGTGATCTGGTCGACGATACGCATGGCGGCCGCGCCGTCGAGCGCGACCATCACCGTCATACCCGCGGTGTCGAGCGCATCGGTGAGCAGCCGTAGCGTCTCCGGCGAGTCGTCGATGACGAGCGCGACGTCGCGCTTTTTTGGCTCAGTGATCATACGAGTGCAGCGTTTTGAGGGTTGCCATGTACTGATCGAGGTCGAAGCGGTCGACCAGGAGGCGCATTTGGGACACGAAGTCGGCATGTTCGGGGAATTCGCTGCCGATCTCGTCGAGCTTGATCTGGATGCCCTTGATATATCCGATCTGCCCGAGCCCGATCAGCTCTTCAACGGCCTTGAGCGGCGGCCGCGTGCCGCTCTCAGGCTTCCAGCGCGGCACGATGATCTCGCCGGAGGCAAAGGTCCATTCGAGCTTGAGGAGCTGGCGGATGGTCTCGAGCAGGCGCGGAATGTCGAACGGCTTCATCAGATAGCCGTCATGAAATGTCTGTGCCAGCGGCCTGCCGTGTGCCTCCAGCGCGCTCGCCGAAATCATCAGGATGCGTGCCTGGTGATGGCCGCTCGCACGCAGCGTTTCGGCGACCTTCCAGCCATCCATTCCGGACATCGAGATGTCGAGCAGGAACAGGTCGGGACGGCAATGCTGGGCGAGCGCCAGGCAGCCGGGACCGTCGGGGGCGCTGAGCAGGATGAAGCCGAGCGGCGTCAGCACCTCGCGCAGAAGGTCGCGGTGCACGGGGTCGTCGTCGGTGATGAGGATCGTCTTGCGCGGTCCCTCATAGCCCGTGACCGGCGCGTCCACCGGCGCATTGCGCCGCGGATTGGTCACCTCCGACAGCAGGATCTTGACGCGGAAATTGCTGCCGACGCCGACGGTCGAGCTCACCTTGATGTCGCCGCCCATCACGCCCGCGAGCAGGCGGCTGATCGTAAGGCCAAGCCCCGTGCCGGTCTGCGGCTGCGTGACGCCGAGCGCGCCGCGCTCGAACGGCGCAAAGATGCGCTCGAGATCGTCGGCTCGAATGCCCGGGCCGGTGTCGATCACCTCGAATTCGGCCACGGGGTCGCGGTAATGCACGATGAACTGCACGGAGCCGGCCTGGGTGAACTTGATGGCGTTCGACAGCAGGTTGATCAGGATCTGGCGCAGCCGCTTCTCGTCAGCATAGACCACGAGCGGCAGCACGGCCGGCCGCTTGAATACGAAATCGACGCCCTTGGCCGCAGCCTGCAGGCGGAACATGCCGACCAGCTGATCGAGGAAGTCGTTCAGGCGGACCTCGTCGCGCGACAGATAAAGCCGGCCAGCCTCGATCTTGGAAATATCCAGGATGCCGTCGATCAGGCCGGAGAGATGGTCGGCGCTGCGACGGACCACGCGCACCTGGTCGCGCGGCCGCGCCTGCAAGGTCTGGTCCTGCTCGAGCAGTTGCGCATAGCCGCTGATGGCGTTGAGCGGCGACCGCAGCTCGTGGCTCAAGCCGACGACATAGCGGCTCTTGGCGAGGTTGGCCGATTCGGCGACCTCCTTGGCGCGCTGCAGCTCGGCGTCGGTGCGCTTGTGCGCGTCGATCTCCTGGATCAGAAGCGTGGTCTGTCGCCGCGTCTCCGCTTCCGCCGCGCGTCTGCTCTGCTGCGCCAGCACGAACAGCCATGCCACGACGCCGATGATGATGGTCAGTGCGAAGAACACCTTCCACAGCACGTCGGAGACGAGCAGCTTGTCCGACGGTACGCTCGCGGACGTCTGCAGGTAGATCAGGCCGAGCGTCAGCGCGACGAGGCCGGCGGAGGCTACGAACACGCCGAGATAATGGCCGAGCTGCGAATTCAGTCGGGCAAAAACGCGCTGCGGCAGCATTTTCTCCAGCGTCTCGGCGATCTGGGCCTGCACGCGCGCATGCGGCTTGCAGAGATCGTGGCAGCGCGCGTCGAGCGAGCAGCAAAGCGAGCAGATCGGTCCGGCATAAGCGGGGCAGGAGGTGGTGTCCTCCGGCTCGAAATGATGCTCGCAAATGCAGCACTGGATGGATTCGATGTTCTGCCAGCTCTTCTTCGGCTTGCGGGCGATGTAGAACTTGCCGTCGGTGAGCCAGGCGATCACGGGTGCCGCGATGAAGGCAACCGCAAGCGCCACGAAGGCGGACAGCGCCTTCGCGGTCGGGCCGAACACGCCGTAAAACGCCGTAATGGAGATGACGGCTGCGATGCCCATGGCGCCGACGCCGACCGGATTGATGTCATAGAGGTGCGCGCGCTTGAACTCCATCTGCTGGGGACGTAGGCCGAGCGGCTTGTTGACCACGAGATCGGAGACCAGCGCGCCGACCCAGGCGATCGCGACATTGGAATAGAGCGCCAGCGTCTGCTCCAGCGCCTTGTAGACGCCGATCTCCATCAGAAGCAGCGCCACCAGCACATTGAAGACCAGCCAGACCACACGGCCCGGATGGCTGTGGGTCAGTCGCGAGAAGAAGTTCGACCAGGCGATCGAGCCGGCATAGGCGTTGGTGACGTTGATCTTGAGCTGCGACAGGATCACGAAGGTGCCGGTCAGCGTGAGCGCGAGCTCAGGCTGCGACAGCACATAGCGGAACGCCTCCAGATACATGTGCGCGGGCTCGGCGGCATGCTCGGCCGAGACGCCATGGCTGAGGGCGAAGAAGGCGAGGAACGAACCCGCCAACAGTTTCAGCGCGCCGAGCACGATCCAGCCCGGTCCCGCACACATCAGCGCGATCCACCAGCTGCGGCGCGAGGTGGTGCGCCGGTCGCGCGGCAGGAAGCGCAGGAAGTCGACCTGCTCGCCGATCTGCGCCACCAGCGAGAACACCACGGACGCGGCGGTGCCGAACAACAGCAGATCCAGCTCGCCATTGGGGTTGCCGTGCTCGCCGGCAAAGGTCCGCCACTGGGCGAAGGAGTGCGGATTGGCGTAGGCGATCGCCGCAAACGGCATGATGTGCAGCACCACCCAGAGCGGCTGGGTCCAGAGCTGAAAGCGGCTGATCAGCGTGATGCCGTGGGTCACCAGCGGAATGATCACGACCGCGCTGATGAGATAGCCGACCGGACGCGGAATGCCGAAGCACATCTCGAGCGCGGTCGCCAGGATCACCGACTCGATGGCGAAGAACACGAAGGTGAAGGCGGCGTAGATCAGCGAGGTGATGGTCGAGCCGATATAGCCAAAGCCCGCGCCGCGGGTGAGCAGGTCGATGTCGATGCCGCATTTGGCAGCGTGATAGGCGATCGGCAGCCCGCAGAGGAAAATGATGACGCTGGCGACCAGGATCGCGGCCGAGGCGTTGGTAACCCCGTAATTCAGGGTGATGGTGCCGCCGATCGCCTCCAGCGCCAGGAACGAGATCGCGCCAATCGCGGTGTTGGCGACGCGGGCGGCGGACCAGCGCCGCGCGCTCTTGGCGGTGAAGCGCAGCGCGTAGTCTTCCAGCGTCTGGTTGGCAACCCATTGATTGTATTGACGCCTGACGCGGTCTATCCGCTGCCGCCCTGCCACGCCCCGAAACTCCCAGACAGAAGTGAAACTACGTAAAAAATCCGTCGCAAAACCCGTACCAAAACCTACGTCGCTATTTTGCGGTGCAGTATACGCGATCTTGCGTATCTGTGCGCTGCACAATTCCACGCCATGCTTGCCCCACCAGAAACCGTGTCCACGAACCAGATGGGGTGCTCATGTCAGACGAAAGTAAACGGGGCCTGATATCGCCGTTCCGGCGTAAATTGTTGCAGGGAGCGCTCGCGCTGCCGGCGCTGTCGCTGCTGCCGCGCACCTCGTGGGCGGATGTCCCTGCAACCTCTGCGGTCAACACCACGGGTCTTGCGGTCACCGACACCGAGGTGACGGTCGGTATCCTTCACTCGGTCACCGGCACCATGGCGATTTCGGAAACCGGCTCGGTGGAAGCCGAAAAGCTGGCGATCGAGCAGATCAATGCCCAGGGCGGCGTGCTCGGGCGCAAGATCAAGTTCATCCAGGAGGACGGCGCCAGCGACTGGCCGACCTTCGCCGAGAAGGCGAAAAAGCTGCTCGTCAACGACAAATGCGCCGCCGTGATGGGCTGCTGGACCTCGGCCTCGCGCAAGGCGGTGCTGCCGGTGTTCGAGCAGTATAACGGCATGCTCTATTACCCGACCTTCTACGAGGGCCTCGAGCAGTCCAAGAACGTCATCTACACCGGCCAGGAAGCGACGCAGCAGATCATCGCGGGCCTCGACTGGGTCAACAAGACCAAGGGCGCGAAGTCGTTCTATCTGCTCGGCTCCGACTACATCTGGCCGCGCACCTCCAACAAGATCGCGCGCAAGCACATCGAGGCCCATCTGCAGGGCTGCAAGGTGGTCGGCGAGGAATATTTCCCGCTCGGTCACACCCAGTTCAACTCGGTGATCAACAAGATCAAGCTGACCAAGCCCGATGTGATCTACGCCATCATCGTCGGCGGCTCCAACGTTGCCTTCTACAAGCAGCTCAAGGCGGCCGGCATCGATCTCTCCAAGCAGACGCTGCTCACCATCTCGGTGACGGAGGACGAGATCGACGGCATCGGCGGCGAGAACATCGCGGGCGCCTATGCCTGCATGAAGTACTTCCAGTCGCTCGACAATCCCAACAACAAGGCCTTCGTGCCCGCGTTCAAGAAGATGTGGGGCGAGAAGACCGTGATCGGAGACGTCACACAGGCTGCCTATCTCGGCCCGTGGCTGTGGAAGCTGACCGCGGAGAAGGCCGGCTCGTTCGACATCGACAAGATCGCGGCGGCATCGCCCGGGGTCGAGTTCAAGGGCGCGCCGGAAGGCTATGTCCGCATCCACGAGAACCATCACCTCTGGTCCAAGACGCGCGTCGGTCGCGCCAAGGCGGACGGCCAGTACGAGCTGGTCTACGAGACTGCCGACCTGGTCGAGCCGAATCCATTCCCGGCGGGCTATCAGTGAGGCGCTGAACTCGCTCCTCTCTCGCAAGCGCAAGTGGCGTGGACCGCACGGCCCACGCCGGGACTCCCCGCATTGCACCTCGCGATGCGGGCCTTTGCCCGGCAATGAAAGGACGGATCATGTTCGGTGACTATTCGCTTGGCGATCTCGGCGCCATCTTCGCGATGCAGGGCTTTGCCGGGTTGATCCTGTTTTCGGTCTATGTGCTAATGGCGCTGGGACTCGCCATCATCTTCGGCCAGATGGGCGTCATCAACATGGCCCATGGCGAGTTCATGATCCTCGGCGCCTACGTCACCTGGATGACGTCGAACGCCTTCCAGCAATATCTGCCCTCGCTGTTTCCCGGTTACTTCTTCGTCGCCATGACCCTGGCGTTCATCGCCTCGGGCTCGCTCGGCATGCTGGTCGAATGGGGGCTGATACGCCATCTCTACAAGCGGCCGCTCGACACCCTGCTGGCGACCTGGGGCCTCAGCCTGATCCTGCAGCAGGCCTACCGCTCGGTGTTCGGCGCGCGCGAGGTCGGCGTCGAGCTGCCCGACTGGATGATGGGCTCCTGGCAGGCGACCGACTCGATCCAGATCCCGATCAACGGCATGTTCGTGATGGGGCTCACCATCCTGATCACCATTGCGGTTGCCTATGTGCTGTTCTGGTCGAGCTGGGGCAAGCAGGTGCGCGCGGTGGTGCAGAACCGCGTCATGGCCGGCGCGGTCGGCATCAACACCGAGAAGGTCGATCGCCTGACCTTCGGTCTCGGCTGTGGCATCGCCGGTGTCGCCGGGAGCGCCTTCACCATGATCGGCTCGACCGGGCCGACCGCGGGGCAGCTCTATATCGTCGACACCTTCCTGGTCGTCGTGTTCGGCGGCGCCGCCTCGCTGCTCGGCACCATCGCGTCCGCCTTCACCATCTCGCAGACCGACTCGACGCTCGAGTTCTTCCTGTCGGGATCGATGGCCAAAGTCATCACGCTGCTCGCCATCGTTGCCATCCTGATGGTGCGGCCGCAGGGGCTGTTCGCTCTCAAGGTCCGCAAGTAAGAACAGGAAAGCTGGGGTCATGATCATCAACTCGCGCTTTTTCAATCGTTCGGAGCTGATCGGCTTCGTCTCGCTGGCGCTGCTCCTCATCATCATCCTGCCGCTGACTCTGGATGTGTTCCGCCTCAACCTGGTTGCCAAATATCTCACCTACGCCTTTGTTGCGATCGGGCTGGTGATGTGCTGGGGCTATGGCGGCATTTTGAGCCTCGGGCAGGGCGTGTTCTTCGGCCTGGGCGGCTACTGCATGGCAATGTTCCTGAAGCTCGAGGCATCGAGCGTCGAGAACACCAAGATCCAGTCGACGCCGGGCATCCCCGACTTCATGGACTGGAATCAGATCACCTCGCTGCCGTTCTTCTGGAAGCCATTCCACAGTTTCACATTCACGCTGATCGCCATCGTCCTGGTACCCGGCATCTTCGCTTTCATCATCGGTGCCGCCATGTTCAAGCGGCGAGTGGGCGGCGTCTACTTCGCGATCATCACCCAGGCGATTGCCGCCATTCTCGGCATTCTGATCATCGGGCAGCAGGGCTATACCGGCGGCGTCAACGGCATCACCGACCTGCGCACGCTCCATGGCTGGGACATTCGCACCGACCACGCCAAGTTCATTCTCTATTTCGTGGAGGTGGCGCTTCTGTTCGCGGCGATCCTGGCGGCGCAATTCGTTCGTCTGACGAAGCTTGGCCGCATCCTGGTGGCGATGCGCGAGCAGGAGGATCGGGTCCGCTTCTCCGGCTATAGCGTCGCCAATTTCAAGATCTTTGCCTTCTGCGCGGCAGCGGTGTTAGCGGCAATCGGCGGCGCGATGTTCACGCTGGAGGTCGGCTTCATGTCGCCCTCCTTTGTCGGCATCGTGCCCTCGATCGAGATGGTGATCTACACCGCGGTCGGCGGCCGCACCTCGATCATCGGCGCGATCTACGGAACCATCCTGGTCAACTTCGCCAAGACCAGCCTGTCGGAGACCTTCCCGCAGCTCTGGCTGTTCGGCCTCGGCGCGCTGTTCATCGCGGTCGTGCTGGCCTTCCCCAACGGCCTCGCCGGCATCTGGTCCGATTACATCCAGCCCCGCATCGACCGCCTGTTCGCATCTCGCGGCGGCAAGGCGGGATGGACCGACGGCTCGGTCACCGACGGCGCGCCGGCGGAGTGAGGAGAAGATCATGCTCATCGGACATCAGCCCAAGGACTTCCTGCTCGCAGTCTCCGGCCTCACCGTCTCCTTCGACGGTTTCAAGGCGGTCAACGATCTCTCCTTCTATGTCGAGGAGAACGAGATCCGCGTCATCATCGGCCCCAACGGGGCCGGCAAGACCACCGTGCTCGATCTCATCTGCGGCAAGACCAAAGCGACCGAAGGCTCCATTCAGTTCCGTGGCAAGGAGCTGACGCGGATGAGGGAAAACGAGATCGTCAAGGCCGGAGTCGGCCGCAAATTCCAGACGCCATCGATCTTCGAGGACCTCACCGTGTTCGAGAACCTGGAGATCTCCTTCCCGCGCGGCCGCACCGTGTTCGGCTCGCTCACCTTCCAGCGCGATGCGACGGTGAAGCAGCGCGTCGAGGAAGTCGCCGAGATGATCTTCCTGAAGGACAAGCTCAACGTTTATGCCGACGAGCTCAGCCATGGCCAGAAGCAGTGGCTGGAGATCGGCATGCTGCTGATCCAGGACCCTGATCTTCTCATGCTCGACGAGCCGGTTGCCGGCATGAGCGTCTCCGAGCGCGCCAAAACCGCGGAGCTGCTCAACCGCATCATCAAGAACCGCTCGGTGCTGGTGATCGAGCACGACATGAAGTTCGTCGAGGACATCGCGCACAAGGTCACCGTGCTGCACCAGGGTCAGATCCTCTCCGAGGGGACCATGGAGAAGGTCAAGAACGACCCCAAGGTCATCGAAGTCTATCTCGGGCATTAAGGATGATGAGATTGGCTCAAATGGGTGCGGCGTATGTCGCTTCACCTCTCCCAAAGGGAGAGGTCGATTTGCGCGGCAAATCGGGTGAGGGGTTACGGTCCATCGAGGGCGCTGCGGCCCCTCACCCGGATCGCGCCGGACGATGCTTCGCATCGCCGGGAGCGATCCGACCTCTCCCCGCTGGGGAGAGGTGTCCCGAAATCCCGGCGATCTCGTTCTAGGAGAAAAAAAATGCTGGCAATTTCCGATCTGCATGTCGCCTACGGCCAGAGCGAGGTGCTGCACGGCCTCAACGTCTCGGTCGCGCCCAACGAGATCGTCGCGATCATGGGCCGCAACGGCATGGGCAAGACCACGTTGATGAAGTCCCTGATGGGCATCCTGCCTTCGAAAAAAGGCTCGGTGACCATGGACGGCACCGAACTGACACCACTCAAGAGCTATGAGCGCGTCGCCAAGGGCCTCGCCTACGTGCCGCAGGGCCGCATGATCTTCTCGACCATGACGGTGAAGGAGAACATCGAGACCGGCCTCGTGGTGTCGGGCGAATCCGAGGTCCCGGGCGACATCTACGAGCTGTTTCCGGTGCTGTTGGAAATGAAGGGCCGCCGCGGCGGCAATCTCTCGGGCGGCCAGCAGCAGCAGCTCGCGATCGCACGCGCGCTCGCCACCAAGCCGAAAGTGCTGCTGCTGGACGAGCCGACCGAAGGCATCCAGCCCTCCATCATCAAGGACATGGCGCGCACCTTGAAGCGCATCCGTGACGAACGCGGTCTCTCCATCGTCGTCTCCGAGCAGGTGCTGAGCTTCGCGCTCGATATCGCCGACCGCGTGCTGGTGATCGAGAACGGCGAGATCGTGCGTGACGATGCGCGCGATGCCGTCGATGCCGCGCAAATCTCGAAATATCTGTCCGTCTAACCATTGTTGGCTTGTTAAAAGGGGAGTTTCTGATGCCAGATACACTGATCAAGGTCGATCTCACGAAATCGGCTTACGACAATGACATGGTCCACAATCGCTGGCATCCGGATGTGCCGATCGTGGCCTGGGTCAATCCCGGCGACGATTTCATCATCGAGACCTATGACTGGACCGGCGGCTTCATCAAGAACAACGATTCCGCCGACGACGTGCGCGACATCGACCTCTCGATCGTGCACTTCCTGTCCGGCCCGATTGGCGTCAAGGGCGCCGAGCCCGGCGATCTTCTGGTCGTGGACCTGCTCGATGTCGGTCCCTTGAAGGAGAGCATGTGGGGCTTCAACGGCTTTTTCTCCAAGAAGAACGGCGGCGGCTTCCTCACCGATCACTTCCCGCTGGCACAGAAGTCGATCTGGGACATCAAGGGCCTCTATACGTCCTCGCGCCATATTCCCGGCGTGAATTTCGCGGGGCTCATCCATCCGGGCCTGATCGGGTGCTTGCCGGATCACAAGATGCTCGAGACGTGGAATTCGCGCGAGGCCGAGCTGATCTCGACCAACCCGACCCGCGTGCCCGGTCTTGCCAATCCGCCATTCGGGCCGACCGCGCATATGGGCCGCCTGAAGGGCGACGCGAAAGCCAAAGCGGCCGCCGAAGGCGCCCGCACGGTGCCGCCGCGCGAGCATGGCGGCAATTGCGACATCAAGGACCTGTCGCGCGGCTCGAAAATCTACTTCCCGGTCTACGTGCCGGGCGGCGGGCTCTCGATGGGCGACCTGCACTTCAGCCAGGGCGACGGTGAGATCACCTTCTGCGGCGCCATCGAAATGGCCGGCTGGCTGCATCTGAAGGTCGACATCATCAAGGATGGCGTCGCCAAATACGGCATCAAGAACCCGATCTTCAAGCCGTCGCCGATCACGCCGAACTACAAGGACTTCCTGATCTTCGAGGGCATCTCGGTCGACGAGGTCGGCAAGCAGCATTATCTCGACGTGCACATCGCCTATCGCATGGCCTGCCTCAACGCGATCGAGTACTTGAAGAAGTTCGGCTACTCCGGGGCCCAGGCCTATTCGATCCTGGGCACCGCGCCTTGCCAGGGCCACATCTCCGGCGTGGTCGATGTGCCCAACGCCTGCGCCACGCTGTGGCTGCCGACGGAGATCTTCGACTTCGACGTGATGCCGTCATCGGCAGGGCCGATCAAGCATATCAAGGGCGACATCCAGATGCCGTTGTCGCCGGACAAGGACTAAACCCTTCCCTGCGCGATGGGTGCGGGACGGTACTGTTTCGCCGCCCCGCATCCGCCGCGGGATACAAAAGATCGTGCGGGAAACAAATGCCAGTCTACGAATATCTTTGCGATGCCTGCGGGCCCTTCACCGACATGCGGCCGATGGCCGAATGTGATCTGCCGCAGGACTGTCCGGGCTGCACGACGCCGTCGCCGCGCGTCATCCTGACCGCGCCGCACTTCGCCTGCATGCCGGCCGACAAGCGAAAGGCCCACGCCGTCAACGAGCGCAGCGCGCATGCGCCGAAAACGGTCGCCGAATACAAGGCCTCGCACGCCCCGGGCTGCTCCTGCTGCTCGACCAAGCCGTCACGGCTGGTGAGGAAGACAAAGAGCGGCGCGAAGAGCTTTCCGACCGCCAGGCCGTGGATGATCAGCCACTAACGCTTGGCCGAGCCGTGCGCCGGACCCATCACCGTCACCCTGAGGTGCGAGCCAACGGGTCCGCGCGAAGCGCGGCCCGATGACAGGCTCCGCGAGCGCCTCAGGATGACGGGACTGAGAGCTCCAAACATAGGAAAGGCAAGCCATCATTGGGGATGATGCGTCTTGCTACTCCGCCGCGCCGGCGGATCGCAGCATCGGTTCGGCCTCGTCGGCGCCGAACCCGGTCCGCCCGCCAAGTCCCCGTGCGGCCGCCTCGCTGCCCAGCGGCACCGAGAGACGGCAGATCAGGCCTTCCGCGCGCCAGTCGAAATCGGCGCGGCCGCGGAGCTGCGATTCGATCGAGGCAATGACGCTGCGTGTGCCAAAGCCGCGCGCGACCGGTTGCTCGACTGCTGGCCCGTCGCGCTCCGCCCAGATGAACTGCAGGACGTCGTCCTGCACCTTCCATTCGATGCTGAGGCGGCCGGCATGCGCGGAGAGCGCGCCGTATTTTGCAGAGTTGGTGATCAATTCATGGACGGCAAGCGCGAGCGTCTGCGCTGTCGCCGGCTCGAGCTGCAGCTCAGGCCCCTCGAGCTTGATCCGCGCACCGGTGGCATAGGGCGAGATTTCCTCCTCGATCAACCGCCAGATCTCCGCCCCCTCCCAATTCGACAGCGACAGGATCGTGTGCACGCGCGCGAGCGCGCTGATCCGCCCTTCGACCGCCTCGATGTAATCCTTCACGTTTCCGGCGCGGGTCAGCCGCACGATGGATTGCGCCAGCGCCAGTGCATTCTTCGCGCGATGGTCGACCTCGCGTGCCAGGAGGTTCTGCCGTTGCTCGGCGCGCTTGCGCTCGGTGATGTCGATGGTCACGCCGCTCACCCGCACGACGCGGCCGCTTTTGTCGGTAGAGGCGGCCGCCGTGCCGACGCACCAGCGTTCCTCTCCATCCGGCCGCCTGATGCGAAACTCCGCCTCGTAGGAGCGGACGCCGCGGTCGAGTTGCGCGATCGCCTGCTGCAGCTGCTCGGCATCATCAGGATGCAGGAGCTTCCTGATATTGTCCGACGTGACCTCGAAGGTCTGTGGCTCGACGCCGAAAATCCGGTACTGGCCGTCGTCCCACATCCAGTCGCCATTGGCCCAGTCCCAGTCCCACGATCCCATCTTGCCGGCTGCAATCGCCATGCTGCGGCGTTGTTCGCTCTCCACGAGCTGGGCGGTCGAACGCTCCAGCTCGGCGGTGCGGGCGCGGACGCGATCCTCGAGCTCGGTGTTGAGACGTTCCAGCTGTCGCGTCTTGCGATACAGCTCGGCAAAGACCTTGATCTTCGCCCTGAGCACTTCGGGAACAACGGGCACCGGAACGTAGTCCACCGCGCCCATCTCATAGCCGCGCAAGCGGTCGATATCGGAGACCTGAATCGCCGAGATGAAGATCATCGCCGTCTTCTGGAAGCGCGGATGCTCGCGGATCATGGCGGCAAGCTCGAAGCCGTCGAGTTCCGGCATGCAGACATCGACCAGGATCACCGCAACTTCATTCTTCAGGAGATATTCCAGCGCCTCGCGCCCCGAGGTCGCGACCGCGAGGTTCTCGCCGAGTTCCTTCAAGATAACTTCATAGGCGAGCAACTTGGCCGGCTGATCGTCGACAAGAAGAATGTTCACCTTTTCATGGTCCATGATGGAGGCCATAGATCAGCGATGCAGCCACATGCGGATGGCAAGGAGCAGTTGTTCGGTGTTGACAGGCTTGGCGAGATAATCGGAGGCGCCGGCCTCCAGGCATTTCTCGCGGTCGCCCTTCATCGCTTTCGCGGTGAGCGCGATGATTGGCAACCGTCCGAAGGATGGGTTCTGCCTGATCGCGCCGATCGTTTGATAGCCATCCATCTGCGGCATCATGATGTCCATAAGCACGATGGCGATCTCCGGATTTGATTCGACCAGCGTCACCGCTTCACTTCCCGTGGTGGCCGTGAGCACCTTCATGCCGCGGCGTTCCAACACGCTCGACAGTGCAAAGATGTTGCGGGCGTCGTCGTCGACCAGAAGCGCGGTCTTGCCGACCAGATCCTCGTCGGAACTGTTCAATTTCTCAAGCATGCGCTGCTTTTCCAGCGGCAGTTCCGTGATCACGCGGTGCAGGAACAAGGCGGTTTCGTCGAGCAGCCGCTCCGGCGATTCCACGCCCTTGACCACGATGCTGCGCGCCATGGTGTGAAGTTCCGCGTCCTCTTCGGCGGACAGCTCGCGTCCGGTGAACACCACGACCGGGATGTTCGAGAGAGCTTCGTCATTGCGGATATGGTCCAGCACCTCGAAGCCGCTCATGTCGGGGAGCCGCAAATCCAGCACCACGCAGTCATAAGTTTGTTCCCGCAGCGTCGACAGGGCCCCGGCGCCGGTATCGGCTACGAGAATCTCGATGTCGTCGTGATGCAGAAGCTCTTGGATCGAGAGCTGTTCCGCCTCGTTATCCTCGACGATCAGGAGCCGCTTGCGGCGCGGCTTGGCGTATTCCTTGATCTGCGCCAGCGCCGCGGAGACACCTTCGGTGGTGGTTGGCTTATTGACGAAGGAGAAGGCGCCGCGCGCCAGCGCATGCTGGCGGTCCTCGTCGAGGGTGATGATCTGCACCGGGATGTGGCGTGTCAGCGGATTGTGCTTGAGCTGGCTCAGCACGGTCCAGCCCAGCATGTCCGGCAGGAACACATCGAGCGAAACCGCTGCGGGCTGGTACTGCTTGGCCAGGTCCAGGGCTTCGGCGCCGCGCGCGGCGACCAGCACCTTGAAGCCCTTGTCGCGTGCGAGATCGATCAGCACCCGCGCATAATGCGGGTCGTCTTCGACGATCAGCAGAATGGTGTCGCCGGGCTCGAGGTTCAGCCGGTCGTCGGGCAGCTGTTCGATGATCCGGTCGTCCTTTGCGGTCTGCAGGGCCGGCGTCTGGCCGTAGGCCGGCGGTGCCGTCTGCATGCGCGGCGCCACCGTCGGTCCGGAATATTTCAGCGGCAGATAGAGTGTGAAGGTCGAGCCCTTGCCCGGCGCGCTCCTCAAGTGAATTTCGCCGCCGAGCAGGCTTGCCAGCTCGCGGCTGATGGCAAGGCCAAGGCCTGTGCCGCCATATTTGCGGCTGGTGCCGGCATCCGCCTGCTGGAAGGCTTCGAAGATCAGCTTTTGCTTTTCCAGGGGAATGCCGATGCCGCTGTCGGTGACCTCGAAGGCGATCACGGCTGGTGCCGAATTCAGCACCGGGTGATCGCTGCTCCATCCGGCCTGCGCCGCCGTCACCTTGAGCTGCACGCCGCCCTCGGCGGTGAATTTGAAGGCGTTGGAGAGCAGATTCTTCAACACCTGCTGCAGGCGCTTGGAGTCGGTGACGATGCTGCGCGGCAGGCTGGAATCGATGTCGATGGTGAAGGTGAGCTGCCGGTTTTCCGCCTCATGGCGGAACGGCCGGCCGACGGTTTCCAGGAGATTGCCGGTGAGAATCTCTTCGGCATCCACCGTCACCGTGCCCGACTCGATCTTGGAGAGGTCGAGAATGTCGGAGATCAGGTTCAACAAATCGGTGCCGGCGCCATGGATTGTGCGGGCGAACTCGACCTGCTTGGCGGTGAGATTGCCGTCCGGATTCTCGGTGAGCTGCTGGCCCAGGATGAGGATGGAGTTCAGCGGCGTGCGCAGTTCGTGCGACATGTTGGCCAGGAACTCGGACTTGTATTTCGAGGTCAGCGCGAGCTCGGTCGCCTTTTCCTCGAGCGCGCGCCGCGCCTGCTCGATTTCCTGGTTCTTGCGCTCCACTTCCACATTTCGCTCGGCGAGCTGCTGCGCCTTCTGCTCCAGCTGCTCGTTGGTCTGCTGCAATTCGCGCTGCTGCGCCTGCAATTCGCCGGCGAGCTGCTGCGACTGCTTGAGCAGGCCCTCGGTCTGCATCGTCGCTTCGATCGAGTTGAGCACGATGCCGATGGAATCGGTCAGCTGCTCCAGGAAGGTCATCTGGGAGGTGGTGAAGCTCGACAGCGAGGCGAGCTCGATCACCGCCTTGACCTGGTTCTCGAACAGCACCGGCAGCACCACGAGGTTCTTCGGGACCACACGCAGCATTGCCGAGCGGATCGGCACGGTGTCGGACGGGATGTCCGCGACGAGCCGCTGGCGCTTGTCGATCGCGCACTGGCCGACCAGGCCCTCGCCGAATTGCAGCACCTGCGGATGCGGATGGTCGCTGTCGCCGGCATAGGAGGCGAGCAGGTGCATTCGTGGGTTTTCCTCGTTCTCGACCTGGTAGATCACGCCCCGATGCGCGTTCACCAGCGGGGTCAGCTCGCTGAGCAGCAGCCGGCCGACAGTGGTGAGGTCGCGCTGGCCCTGCAGCATGTTGGTGAAGCGGGCGAGATTCGTCTTCAGCCAATCCTGCTCGGTGTTGAGGTCGGTGGTGAGCCGCAGGTTGGTGATCATGGTGTTGATGTTGTCTTTCAACTCCGCCACTTCCCCGCGCGCATCGACCTGGATCGAGCGGGTGAGATCGCCCTTGGTCACGGCGGTCGCGACCTCGGCGATCGCGCGCACCTGCGACGTCAGGTTCGCCGCCAGAAGATTGACGTTGCCGGTCAGATCCTTCCAGGTGCCGGCGGCGCCGGGCACGTTGGCCTGTCCGCCGAGGCGGCCTTCAACGCCGACCTCGCGGGCGACGCTGGTCACCTGATCGGCGAAGGTCGCGAGCGTCTCTGTCATGTTGTTGATGGTCTCGGCGAGGGCCGCCACCTCGCCCTTCGATTTCACGGTCAGGTTCTGCTTGAGGTCGCCATTGGCCACGGCCGTGACCACCTTGACGATGCCGCGCACCTGCTCGGTCAGATTTGCGGCCATGAAGTTCACGGTGTCGGTCAGGTCCTTCCAGGTGCCGGCGACGCCCGGCACCTGCGCCTGGCCGCCGAGCTTGCCTTCGGTGCCGACTTCGCGCGCCACGCGCGTCACTTCGCCGGCGAACGCATTGAGCTGGTCCACCATGGTGTTGATGGTGTTCTTCAGCTCCAGGATCTCGCCCTTCACGTCCACGGTGATCTTGCGCGAGAGGTCGCCGCGCGCGACCGCGGTGGTGACTTCGGCGATGTTGCGGACTTGCGTGGTCAGGTTCGCGGCCAGCAGGTTGACGTTGTCGGTCAGGTCCTTCCAGGTGCCGCCGACCCCGGGCACCACGGCCTGACCGCCGAGGCGTCCCTCGGTGCCGACCTCGCGCGCCACGCGCGTCACTTCGGCGGCGAAGGAGCGCAGCTGTTCCACCATCGTGTTCAAGGTGTCCTTGAGCAGCAGGATTTCGCCGCGCACGTCCACGGTGATCTTCTTGGACAGGTCGCCGCCGGCGATCGCGGTGGCGACCTCGGCGATGTTGCGGACCTGCGCCGTCAGGTTCGAGGCCATGAAGTTGACGTTGTCGGTCAGGTCCTTCCAGGTGCCCGCGACTTCCGGCACCTGGGCCTGGCCGCCGAGCTTGCCCTCGGTGCCGACCTCGCGCGCGACGCGGGTGACTTCCGAGGCAAAGGCGTTGAGCTGGTCCACCATGGTGTTGATGGTGTTCTTCAGCTCGAGGATTTCGCCCTTCACGTCCACGGTGATCTTGCGCGAGAGGTCGCCGCGCGCGACTGCGGTGGTGACTTCGGCGATGTTGCGGACCTGTGCGGTCAGATTGCCGGCCATGGAGTTGACGCTGTCGGTCAGGTCCTTCCAGGTGCCGGCGACGCCGGGGACGTTGGCCTGGCCGCCGAGGCGGCCTTCGGTGCCGACCTCGCGCGCCACGCGCGTCACCTCGCCCGCGAAGCGGTTGAGCTGGTCGACCATGGTGTTGAGCGTTTCCTTCAGCTGCAGGATCTCGCCGCGGACGTCCACGGTGATCTTGCGCGACAGGTCGCCATTGGCGATGGCCGTTGCGACCTCGGCGATGTTGCGGACCTGTGCAGTGAGGTTGCCCGCCATGGAGTTGACGGAGTCGGTCAGGTCCTTCCAGGTGCCGGCGACGCCGGGCACTTCGGCCTGGCCGCCGAGCTTGCCGTCGGTGCCGACCTCGCGGGCGACGCGCGTCACCTCGCCGGCGAAAGCGTTGAGCTGGTCGACCATGGTGTTGAGCGTTTCCTTCAGCTGAAGGATTTCGCCCGACACGTTCACGGTGATCTTCTTGGACAGGTCGCCCTTCGCCACCGCGGTGGCGACCTCGGCGATGTTACGCACCTGGCCGGTCAGGTTGGAGGCCATGGAGTTGACCGAATCGGTCAGGTCCTTCCAGGTGCCGGCGACACCGCGCACGTTGGCCTGTCCGCCGAGCTTGCCTTCGGTGCCGACCTCCCGCGCCACGCGGGTGACTTCGCCGGCAAAGGCGTTGAGCTGGTCCACCATGGTATTGATGGTGTTTTTCAGCTCCAGGATTTCGCCGCGCACGTCGACGGTGATCTTCTTGGAAAGGTCGCCGCCGGCGACGGCGGTGGTCACCTCCGCGATGTTGCGGACCTGCGCCGTCAGATTGCCGGCCATCGAGTTGACACTCTCGGTCAGGTCCTTCCAGGTACCGGCGACGCCGAGCACGTTGGCCTGGCCGCCGAGCCGTCCCTCGGTGCCGACCTCGCGCGCGACGCGCGTCACCTCGCCGGCGAAGGCGTTGAGCTGGTCGACCATGGTGTTGAGCGTTTCCTTCAGCTGCAGGATTTCGCCCGACACGTTCACCGTGATCTTTTTCGACAGGTCGCCGCCGGCAATGGCGGTCGCGACATCGGCGATATTGCGGACCTGCGCGGTCAGGTTGGACGCCATGAAGTTGACGTTGTCGGTCAGGTCCTTCCAGGTGCCGGCCACACCTGGCACCTGTGCCTGTCCGCCCAGCTTGCCTTCGGTGCCGACCTCGCGCGCGACGCGCGTGACTTCCGAAGCGAAGGAGTTGAGCTGGTCGACCATCGTGTTGATGGTGTCCTTGAGCTCCAGGATCTCGCCGCGCACGTCGACGGTGATCTTGCGCGAGAGGTCGCCGCGGGCAACCGCGGTGGTGACGTTGGCGATGTTGCGCACCTGTGCGGTGAGGTTGCCGCACATCGCGTTGACGGAATCGGTCAGGTCCTTCCAGGTGCCGGCGACGCCTGGCACGATGGCCTGGCCGCCGAGCTTGCCGTCGGTGCCGACTTCGCGCGCCACGCGCGTGACTTCGGAGGCGAAGGAGCGCAGCTGGTCCACCATGGTGTTGATGGCTTCCTTGAGCTGCAGGATCTCGCCGCGCACGTCGACCGTGATCTTCTTCGACAGGTCGCCGTTGGCCACCGCGATCGTCACCTCGGCGATGTTGCGCACCTGGTTGGTCAGGTTGTTGGCCATGGAGTTGACGCTCTCGGTCAAGTCCTTCCAGACGCCCGTCACCTCCGGCACCTGAGCCTGGCCGCCGAGCTTGCCTTCGGTGCCGACCTCGCGCGCCACGCGGGTCACCTCGGAGGTGAACACCGAGAGCTGCTTGATCATGGTGTTGACGATGTTGGCCGACTGCAGGAACTCGCCGCCGAGCGGCCGTCCGTCGACATCGAGCCGCACCGTCTGCAACAGGTCACCCTGCGCGACCGCGGCGACCGCGCGCGTCACCTCGCGGGTCGGCCACAAAAGGTCGTCGATCAGGGTGTTGACGGAATCCTCCATGTCGGCCCAGGAGCCGGAGGAGAGGCCGAACTTGACGCGCTGCCGCGTCTTGCCCTCGCGCCCGACCGACTGGCCGACGCGCTCGAGCTGCTGCGCCATGCGCTCGTTCTCGGCGACGATTTCATTGAATAGATCGGCGATCTTGCCGTCGACTCCCTCGTGATCCCCGGTCATGCGGACCGAGAAATCACCGCTGCGCATCGCCTGCAGGGCGTGGAGCAATTCCTGCTCCGGCTCGCGGCCTCCGTTGCCATTGGTTCGTGGCACTGCGCGCTTGGTGCCCGATGATGCAACGGGGTCGAGGTCGGTCATGATATCCCCCAGCAAATGCGCGAACCGATGCGGGATCGTCGCAGGAGGCGCGCATGAAAGCTTCGGCCGTCATCCAAATCAAGCAAGAACAAATGATGGAACAATGGAACTCAGTCGATTTGGCCAGCTTAATAAGCACTTAGGCGCGGTTCGGTTCCACGCGGATCTTGAAAATGCCGCACACGATGTTCCCTGACAAAAGGCGAAGTTTGGTAATGTGCGAGCCGGCTTTTGGTTCCGCACCGCTCCGGGAAATCTGGAGGGGCACGGCAAGCCTCGCGGGGCGGGCCGGGCGGCATCGCCTCTACTGCCGTTTGGTGCCTTGCTGGCGCGGCACGGCCGCCGGAGCTCCGGCAGCCGGCAGGGGATCGAGCTTCTGGCTCATCTTGTTGGCGGCGTCGCCGAGGTCGAGCAGCGTCTGGCGGGCCTCTTCGATCACCGTCGCCGACTTCTTCCTGAAGCTGTCGGCCATTTCGCGGGTCGACTTGAGCTTTTCGAATAGCTCCGAGGCCTTGCCGTCGGCAAGACCCGGCACAATCCCGTCGACCTTGTCGACCGCATTGCTGAAACCCTGGAGGCCGTTTTCGGCCTTGGCAATGACATCGTCGATTGCCTGCCCCTTGCTCTTCAACGAGGCCGTGTAGGTTTCAAATGACAGCAGCCCGTCCTTGATGGTTCCTTCGTTCTCGACGATCACCTTGTCGACATTGTGCAGCGTATCGGTGATCGATTGCTGCTCGCTCCAATCGGCGGTCAGCACGGGAACGCCATCCTTGTCCAGCGGAACCGGCGGGGCGGTGGCTGCCCCGCCGACCAGGGAGATTGCGGCCACGCCGGTCAGGCCCTGAAATTCGATGCCGACCACCGTGTCCTTGCGGATGGGGGCGGAGTTGTCGAGCATGGTCATCGCCACGATCTTGCGCGGGCTCTCCAGCGCGATGGAGGTGATCTCGCCGGCCGGCACGCCGTCGAAATTCACCGGGCCGCCCTTGCGCAGGCCGGAGGCGGAGCCGTCGAACACGATTCGCAACGGACTGCGCGCCTGCGCGGTGCGCAGCTTCTGGACGGTGAGCATGCCGACGAAGCCCGCGGCGATCACCGCAAGGGTCGTCGTTCCGATCAGAAGGTTGGTGACGCGCATCAGGCTTTCCGTGTCGTCTCTCGTCCCACCGGGACCACGGGGGAGGCGGCTCGTATAGTGCGATTTTACGGTTAAAGCACGGTGGATGAAAGACGGCACGGGCCCGAGGGGCCATTCGGGGCCGATTGCCGGCCCGAAAATCGCGGGCGGGCTTACGCCAATGTCCATTCTTCCGCGCTGGCGCCGGCAAGCGAGCGGACGCGCGCCTCGTCCGCGGCAAGCTCCCGCGCACTGCCGGAATAGACAATCATGCCGTCGTCCAGGACATAGGCGTCGTCGGCGATCTCGAGGCTCATCCGGGCATTCTGTTCGACCAGCAGGATGGAAATGCCTTCTGCCTTCATCTGCTGGATGATGCGGAAGACCTCGCGCACGACCAGCGGCGCCAGCCCCTGCGACGGTTCGTCGAGGATCAGAAGACGGGGATTGATCAGCAGTGCCCGCGCAATCGACAACATCTCCTGCTCGCCGCCCGAGAGCTGGCGTCCGCGGTTGAACTTGCGTTCCTCGAGGCGCGGAAAGAGTTCGAAGACGCGCGCGATGGTCCAAGGCCCGCCGCGCTCGAGCGGCACCTTGAGATTTTCTTCGACGCTGAGATTGGCGAAGATGCGCCTGCCTTCCGGCACGTAGCCGACGCCCCGGGTGGCGATCCGGAATGTCGGCCAGCGCGTGGTGTCCTCGCCAAAGATGGTGATCTTGCCCTCGCGTGCCGGCGTCAGCCCCATCAGGCTGCGCAGCGTGGTGGTCTTGCCGGCACCGTTACGGCCGAGCAAGGCGGTGATGCGGCCCTCGGCGACGGCAAGGCTGACGCCGTGCAGGATGTGGCTCTTGCCATAGTACGTGTGCAGGCCTTCGGCTACGAGGGCTGTGGTCATGCGGCATTGCCCAGATAGGCCGCCTGAACCTGCTCGTTGGCGGCGATTTGCTGAGGCGTGCCCTGCGCCAGCATCCGGCCCTGGTCGAGCACGCAAATGCGGTCGGCCAGGTTGAACACCACGCGCATGTCGTGCTCGATCAGCACGATGGAATATTGGTCATTGCGGTGCAGGCGGCGCACCAGCTGCGTGATCTGGAAGGTCTCCTGGTCGCCCATGCCCGCGGTCGGCTCGTCCAGCAGCAACAGATGCGGCTTCAGCGCCAGCGCCATCGCGATCTCGGCGGCGCGCTGGTCGCCATGGGCGAGCTCACCGACCAGCCGGCCGGCCTTGGCTTCCAGCGCAACCAGTTTGAGCGCCGTCTCGACATTGTGATGGATCTTGCCGGCCTCGGCGCGGCTGATCCAGGGCCGCAGCCGGTATCCGTCGGCAACCTCGGCCGCGATCCGGACGTTCTCGAACACGGTGAGCTCCGGAAAGATCTCGGTGATCTGGAAGGTCCGCGCCATGCCGCGGCTGACGCGCTGATGCGTCGAAAGCCGGGTGATGTCCTGGCCGTCGAACATGATGGTCCCCGAGGTCGGCGGGAAATAGCCGCTGATCAGGTTGAAGAACGTGGTCTTGCCGGCGCCGTTCGGTCCGATGATGGCACAGAGCTCGCCCTTGGCGACGGTGAGCGACACGTCGCGCACCGCGACCAGGTTGCCGAAACGCTTGGTGACATTGTTGATCTCGAGGACGTTCACGCCTTGCTCCGTTGGAAGAAGCCGAGCAGGCCGCGCGGAAAGAACAGCACCACTAGGATGAACAGCAGCCCCACGAACGACATCCAGTTCACGGTGATGCTGGAGAGATAGTCCTGCAGCACCACGAAGACGGCGGCCCCGAGCAGCGGCCCCCAGAAGCTGCGCATACCGCCCATCACGGCCATCATGACGAAATCGCCGGACTGGCTGTAATGCAGCCCGTGCGGATCGGCGAAATTGTTGACCAGCGCGTAGAGCGCGCCGGCAAATCCCATGAAGAAGCAGGACAGCGTGAAGGCGATCCAGATGTGCCGCTCGACCGGAATGCCGAGGAAGCGCGCGCGGCGCTCGTTCTCCCGGATTGCGATCATGGTGCGGCCGAAGGGCGAGCGCAGGATGAAGCCCATGGCGCCGACGGCGAGGGCAAAGCAGAACAGGACGAAGTAGTAGAAGGTGTCGGCGCTGGTGAGGATGTCGAGCTTGAACAGGCCGAAATCCAGCGGCTGCCGGGCAAAGCCGCGCAGACCGTCGTCGCCGCCGGTCAGCGAGCTCCATTGAAAGGCGATGTAGTAGAACACCTGGCCGAAGGCGATGGTCACCATGGCGAAATAGACGCCGCGCCGGCGCACCAGAAGCGTGCCGAGGAGCGCGCCGCAAAGCCCGCCGAGCAGCATCCCGGCGATGACCGCAAGCGGGGTGCTCGGCGCCAGGTATTTCAGCGTCAGCCCCGCGCCGTAGGCGCCGAGGCCAAACCAGGCCGCGTGGCCGAACGAGAGCACGCCGGTGAAGCCGAGCAGGAAATTCACCGACATGGCGGCGAGGCCCAGCACCAGCACGCGCGTTGCCAGCGCCGTGTAGCCGCCGAGCGGCGCCATCCAGTAGGGGGCGAGCAGCAGGACGGCCCAGATCGCCGCGAGGACAAGCAGCTTCCGCGAAGACGTGACGGTCAACTCATCATTCCTTCTTCGCCGAACAATCCGCGCGGCCGGGTCAACAGGATCACGGCCATCAGCACATAGATCACCGCCTCGCTCGCCGCGGGGAAGAACACCGCGGTGACGCCGGAGGCGACGCCGATCAGGAGCCCGCCGACCAGCGTTCCAGGCAGGCTACCGATGCCGCCGACGATGATGGCGATGAAGCTCGGCATCAGGAGCCCGGTGCCCATGGTCGGTTCGAGGCCGAGCTGGCCTGCGGCGAGCACGCCGGACAGTCCGGCGAGATAGATGCCGACCGCGAAATTGAGCGAGCGCAACAACCCCACATTGATGCCGAGGGCGGCGACCGTCTCGAGGTCCAGCGTGCCGGCCCGGATGCGGATGCCGAGCCGCGTGTAGCGCAGCAGCACGAACAGCAGCGCAATCGCGACGAACACCGTCGCCACCATGAACAACCGGTAGCCGGTGATGAAGAACAGCTCGTTGGAGAGCGGCTGCGCCAGGAAGGCAGGAATGGCGACCGGCTTGCCCTGCGGACCGAAGATGAAGCGGGTCAGGTCCTCGATCATGAAGGCGAGCCCGAAGGTCAGAAGCAGGCTGTAGAGCGGGTCGCGTCCATAGAGCGGCCGGATCAGCACGCGCTCGACGGCAAGGCCGATGACCGCCGTCAACGGCGGGGCAAGCAGGAGCGCGCCCCAGAACCCGACATAGGGCGACAGCGTATAGGCGATATAGCCGCCGATGACGAGAAATCCGCCATGGGCGAAGTTGATGACGTTGGAGAGGTTGAGGATCAGCGAGAGGCCGAGCGCCATGAGGACATAGAACGCGCCGACAATGAGACCGTTGGTAATGTTGAACAGCAGCAGCAGCGTCATGATCCACCGAGGCGACGTCCGAGGCGACATCGTTGTGCGACGGGACGCCTGGTGCCGGTCGGCACCAGGCGGAGACCAGCCCTGTTCAGGTCGGCCAGACCAGCTTGCAGCCGGTGTCTTCCACTGAGCCCGCGGCCTTCTCGCCGGGCACGGGGTTCTTCACGGTGAACATGTTGTCGGGATCGCCCTGCGGCGAATGCGCCTCGCCAACGAACACCGTGCTCATCAGCTCGTGGTCGCCGGCCCGGTATTGCGGCGCGCCCGGCTGCAGCGCGACCTCCGGCGGCAGCTTGAAGCCGGCCAGCGCATGCGCAAGCTTGGGCGCGTCCAGCGTCTTCTCCTGGTTGGCGACAAGCGCGAGCGTCTGCACCGAGACGTAGCCGAACCAGTTGCGTGCGGTCGCCGCGCCGCCGGTGATCTTCTTGATCGCGGCATTGAACTCCGCGACATGCGGCACGTCAGGCTGGTTCCACCACCATTCCATGGTCCACCAGCCGATGCGCGCCGCCTCGGGCACGGCGCGAATGCTCTCGAGCTCGAACAGCGTGCCGCCGACTGCCATCTGCTTGTCGAGGCCGAACTGCACGAACTGCTTGAGGCTCGCGACCTGGTCGCCGCCGCCCATCACGTTGATCAGGACCTGCGGGTTATAGGCCTTGGCCTGGATCAGATAGGACGAATAGTCGGGTGTTCCGAGCGGCACCAGCGAGCCCGCCGAGGTGCCGCCGGCGGCCTTGAGGATTTTCTCAAAGCCCGCCTGCACCGAATGGCCGTAGGCATAGTCCGGGGTGAGGAAGTACCACTTCTTGCCGAACTTCTCGATCAGCGTATTGGCGATCGCGGCTGAATCCATGGTCGTGGAGTTGCAGACGCGGAACACGTTCCAGGAGCAGCTGGTGCCGGTGACCGGATCGGTGTGGCCGCCCGAGACGATATGCAGAACCTTCTTCTCGCTGGTGACCTGCGCCATCGCAATCGCGATGCCGGAGTTGACATCGCCGATGATGAAATTGACCTGATCGCGCTCGATCAGCTTGCGGGTCTTTTGCACGCCGGTGCCGACGTCATTGGCGGAGTCCTCGACCAGGAGCTCGATCGGCCGGCCGAGAATGCCGCCCTTCTTGTTGATCTCCTCGACCGCGAACTTGGCTCCCACCACCTCGCTTTGTGCAATTGCGGCATAGACCCCGGTCAGCGGATCGACCAGGCCGATCCGCACCGGCGTTTCACCGCGGGCCGTGATGATGAAGGGAGAGGTAATTTGCGCTGCAGCAATGGCGGCGCCCGATTTCAGAATGGTCCGCCGATTGACGGACCAAAGGCGATTTCCGGTAGCCATCATGTCCTCCCAGGCAAGATTGTTTGGTCTTGTTGGGCGGCATTCTCCGATGCCTTGTGGTTCCGAGGCTAGCCGTTCCCGCGCGTTTTAGCCATTGAGAAGGTTTGCGACCTTCGACCAAGTCGACGCCGCCGCGGTGGCCGGCGGCCGTCTAATGCCCGCCGGCGGCTTTGCCCGCCTTGCCGGCCTCCACATTGTTCAGCACCACCAGCGCGTCGACCGCGACCCCGGTCCTGGCGTTGATCAGGAACGGGTTGACGTCGATCGAGGCGACGCGGCCTTTCGCATCAGCAATCAGGTTGGACAGGCCGACCAGCGCCTTGACGGCGGAGGCTTCGTGCAAAGCAGGCTTGCCGCGATAGCCCTTGATCTTCACGCCGGCCTTGGTGCGGCCGATCAGCTTCCTTGCTTCGCCTGCGTCGACCGGTGCGCCCGAGAGCGCCACGTCCTTCATGAGCTCGATGTCGATGCCGCCGGTGCCGAACAGCACCACCGGTCCCATCTCCGCATCGAGCGAGGCGCCGACCACGAGCTCGAGATCGGCCTTGACCTGCTGCGCAATCAGAATGCCTTCGAGCTTCGGCTTGCCCTTCAGCTTCTTCACCCGCGCGATGATGTCGTTGAACGCCTTCTTCACCTCGGCTGCGCTGTTGAGGTTGAGCACAACGCCGCCGATGTCGGATTTATGCAGGATATGCGGGCTGACCACCTTCGCGACCACTGGAAAGCCGATGGTCTTGGCGATGTTTGCCGCTTCCGCCGCCGTCTGTGCGACCGCTTCCTTCGAGATCGGGATGCCATAGGCCTTGAGCAGCTTTTTCGAGGCCACCTCGTCAAGCGCGGCCCCGCTTGCGTTCTTCAGCGTCTTCTCCAGCAGCGCGCGGGCCTGCGCGGTGGAGCTCGAGACGAGATCCGGCACGTTCTTGTCCAGCGCCGCGTAGTCGATCAGCTCCTTGATGGCGCCGACCGCGCGGTCCAGGCCCTGCATCACCGCAATGTTCGGCAGCGATTTGCGTAAGGCCTTGGTGTACTCGGTAAAGCCGATGGACATCGCACTGATATAGATCACGGGTTTCGACGCCGCGCCCGCCATCTCGTTGACGATGCGCAAATTGCGCTCGCGCAATTCATGCGGTGCCTTGGGCAGCTCGGCGTCGATGATGACGATATCGGTGTCGGGGTCGTCGATCATGATCTCGATCGATTTCATGTAGACGCTCGGATCGACCACCGCGGCAAAGCCGGCATCCAGCGGATTGCCGACGATCGAGCCTGGTCCGAGCATCGCTGCAAGCTTCTCGCTGGCATCCTTGCTGAGCGGGGCGAAATTCAGCCCTGCCGAATAGAAGGCGTCGATCAAGAGCCCGCGCTTGCCGCCCGACAATGTCACGGCGGCGAGCCGGTTGCCCTTGGGCAGCTCGGTGTGAACGAAGCATTCGGTGGTCTCGACCAGTTCGTCGAGCCCGCGCACCCGGATCACGCCCTCGCGGGTCGAGATTGCGTCGAAGGTTTCGATCGAGCCGGCCAGCGCGCCGGTATGCGCCATGGCGGCGGCGCGCCCGCCCTCGGAGGCGCCGAGCTTGAGCGCGATGACCGGCTTGCCGGCGGCGCGCGCGGCCTTGCAGGCATCTCGAAACGCCTTGGTGTTGCGCACGCCCTCGAGATAGACCACGATGACGCGAATGGAGGGATCGGCGGCGAAATAGGCCATCAGGTCCGGCGTCTCGAGCCCGGCCTCGTTGCCTGTCGTCACCATGTAGCCGACGCCGACGCCACGATCCTCCAGCGCCTGGCGGATCGCCATCACGATAGCGCCGGATTGGCCGGCGATCGCGACCGCACCCTGCTCCATGGTGACGACGCGGTCGTCGATATTGGTGAAGAGGTTCTCCCCCGCGCTCAGATTGCCGAGGCAGTTCGGACCCGTGACCGCGAGTCCGGTCTCGCGCACGGCGGCCTGCAGTTCAGCGGCGAGCCGCTGGCTCTCCGCAGCCTGCAATTCGGAAAAGCCAGATGTGACGATGGTCGCCGAACGCGCGCCGGCAGCGGCCGCATCCCGGATCACCTGAACGGCAAAGCGCGCCGGCACCAGCACCAGCACATGGTCCGGCTTTTCAGGCAGCGAGGCGAAATCCTTGTAGCAGGTCACGCCCCAGACGGTCTCGCGCTTGGCGTTGATGGGATAAAGACCGCCCTGGTAATTGTACTTGACCAGGTTGTTCCAGATGCGTTCGGCATAATTGCCCGGCTTGTCGGTGGCGCCGACCAGCACGATGTTGCGCGGGTGCAGCATGGCATGGACGCCTCGGATGACGGGGCTCGCATCGCGGGAAGGCGACCATTTTTCGAATGGGACGGAGGCAGTCGAGGCATGAGCTTCCATTGGCGTAACTCTTCCCGTTTTGCTTGATTATCAGGTCGTGCTGTTTTCCCGTGCGGCGAATTATGGCTACGCCGTCCGCACCGCTGTCTTTCGAGTTTTACGGGCAGTCGTATGGCGTGGCAACTCACGTCAGGCCATGGCGAGGCATGGCTCTGCGTCGCGCCGGCGCTACCAGGCCGGCCGCGGTCGCGCGGGAGATGCGATGCCCGCGAGCAGCACGGCCAGAATGCCGGTGAGGAAGATACCATCGAACGTGCCGGCGCCGCCGATCGAGGCGACGGGGGCGCCAAGTCCATTGATCTTGCCGAGGTTCATCAGATCGGCGCCGATCAGCGTGCCCATGGAGCCGCCGATATAGGCGAGCGGCGCGGCATATTCGCGCGACAGGATGAACGCGAGGATGGCGGTGACGACGACCGGTGCAAACACCGGCACGGCAATGCCGACGCCCCGCACCGGCGTTGCCATGGAATGAATGACGATGGCGACGATGATCACCGCGAGCGCCGCCCGCAGCCACAGCTGATAGCGCAGCACCAGATAGATCGACATGAGCGTCGGGATGACGGCGCCGCCGACATTCACCGCCAGCACGGTCCCGGGATAGGCGGTCACCAGCGGCACCACATAACGCATGCCGAAGAAATCGACGATCTCTCCGGTCTGCACCGTCTTTCCCGGCAGCACGGTGATCGGAATGTTGAAATAGCTGCCGACCAGCGAGCCGAACAGGAGAAGCATCGCTGCACCGGGGCCGATACCGAGCCGCATATAGGCGTAGCGCAGGATGCGGAGCTGGATCAGGATGATCATCACGCCAAACAGGAGCACCAGGACCGCAAACAGGCCCGGCGTCAGCGGCAGGTAGTGAATCTGGGAATCCATGTTCGCAACTCTTCGATTGAGCTCGAGGTCCGGCTTTGACTTTGAGCTTGGAAGCATCTCATGAGATGGGTCGCAAGACAAACAGCCGAGACCAGCGAAAGGCCGCAAGGGGGTCGTCAGGAACCGGGATCGATCAACGTGGCATGGACGAGATAGCGCTCCGGACCGGGCGTCAGCGCTCCGAACGGCCAGCAGGTGGATAGCACGAGCTGATAGCCGCTGCTCAGGGGATCAATGCCGGAGGCGTCAAAGCGGACGACCGAAGCGCCGTCGACCCGGTAGCGGAAACGTCTGCCGTCGCTCCTGACGATGTCGATGACATCGCCGATGACGACGTCCTTCAGGAAGCGGAAATGCGTGTCCCGATGCGCCGAATAGACCGCGACGCCGCGCTCCCCGGCGTCGGGCGTGAGCTCGACATGACCCGGACCGAACGCCAGCGCCTGACCGCTGCTTCCCGCGAGCGCAATGGCGCTCGCATCAAGCCGCTTCACCTCGATCCGCGCCACCGGCCAGGTGTCGGCCCACGACCACGGCTTTGTGGGCTGCCCGGTGGCGATGGTGGTCGCAAATGCACGTTCCAGCAGCACCTGCGCCAGCAGCGCCTTGGCATGGATGTAGGCGCCCTGGCCGAACAGGATGAGGCCGGTGATAAGGATGAGGAGGGGAATGACACGGGACATCGTGACATTTGCTCTCGTCGTCTCGGCTCTCTCGTCGTCCCGGCGAAGGCCGGGACCCATACCGCGGACGCTATCCATAGGAATTCGGTGGGAGACGCTCATTGCAAAAACCAAACCCTGGGGTCATGGGTCCCGGCCTTCGCCGGGACGACACGGAGCGAATTGCTTTGCTCCACCCGACAACGGCAGTCCAAAATCCCTTCGCACGCGGCCCTGGGTGGGGACGGAGGCGCCGCGCGCGCTTCGGAAAAAGGAGCTTGGGGTCTCCTCCTCCGATTCCAGCGTCAACGCGCAAACTGCTGACGCCGGTTGATCAACAGCAGCACCAGGCCGAGTGCGAGCAGGATCGATCCTGCGAGCATCTTCAGCTCGGCGTCGCTTGCTGTCTTCGGCAAGGTGATGGTGCCGGGCGCGGGCGCGACGCCAGGCCGCTTGAGCGAAGCGAGATGGGTCCGGGCCGTGCCGGCATCGGCGCGGCGTTCGGTCGGAGCGGCCGGCAATGGCCCGTGCTCGCCGAACACTTTCACAAAATCCCAGCCCGCGGGGAGATTGAGCGGCAAGTCGGTCAGCTTGAGCGGCTCGCCGGCGGGACGGCTGGGCGTCTCGTCGACTGCGACCAGGCTGGTGAGCCGGCTGACCAGCTGGTGCTCCAGCGCGAGCTTCAGGATGGTCTTGTCGGCGTCTTCAGGCGACAGCTGGCGCATGTTGCGCGCCACCTCGGCATCGCTGATCTTGCGCCGCGCCCACAGCTTCGACAGGCCCTTGCCTTCGGCAGCCTTTGTCAGCGGCAATGTCACGGTCCAGGGCCGATCGCCGATGCGTCCTTTGATCTCGACCGAACCGGCGAGCTTGTCGAGCTTCGCGGCCAGCACCAGCGGCTCGCCGCGATAGAGATCGGGCAGCACGGCGGGCGTCATGTCCGCCGTGGCGTCGGAGAATTTTGCGGTGAGGCCGGTGACCGCCGGGTTCTCCAGCTTGGCGAACAATTCGCGCATCCGCTCCTCGACCTGGTCGACCGAGCCGATATGGGTGAAGGCGCCGCGGCCGAGCTCGGCGGCGCGTGTCATCAGGAAGGTGTTGGGTGCCGAGCCGATGCCGACCATGAAGACACGGGAGCGGCCGCGCATCGCAGCTATCGTGTCGAACAATTGCTGCTCATTGCCGATCGCGCCATCGGTCAGGAACACGACCTGGCGGATATGATCCGCTTCGCTCGCGTTGGGATCGGTCAGCGCCGCGCGCATCGCCGGCACCATTTCCGTGCCGCCTCGCGCCTGCAACGCCCCAACGAAGGACGTCGCCTCGCCGATGTGCCTGGCGTCGGCTGCAACGGGGGCGGAGAACAGCACGTCCATGGTGTCGTCGAAGCGGATCACGTTGAAACGGTCGTTCGGCGTGAGCCGGCCGAGCGCATAGACAAGGCTGGCCTTCGCCTGCTCGATGGACGTGCCACCCATCGAGCCGGAATTGTCGATCACGAACACCACCTCGCGCGGAAGCGGCTTCCGCTCGGCCTGCTCGACCGAGGGCGGCGTGACATAGGCCAGGACATAATCGGCGTTGCCGACATGCTCGCGGAACAGGCCGACCGATGGCGCCTTTTCCGCAGCCGGCTTCCAGGTCAGCTCGAAGTCGCGATCCGCCGGCACCGGGCCGTCGGCCAGACGGATGATGCGCGTCGAGCTGTCGGGGCTCTCGATCTTCACGGCGTGAAATTGGCTTTTCACCTCGCCGAGGGGGAAGCCGGCCTGCAGACGAACCGTGACGCTGGTCGGATTGACCGGCGCGTTCTCGGCGGGATCGAGCACGGGCGGCGAGATGCGATCGCGATCCGGGACCGGATCGGACGTGGTCGCGCCCCAGCCGCTGCCGTCGTTGCGCAGGTCGACGCTTTGCACCACCGGCGCCGGATTGTACCGCGGCCCGACCACCATCGGCACGCGCAGCGAGAACGCGTTGCCGGATTGATGGACAGGCTCCTGATATTCGATCTGCACCAGCACGGTTTCGCCGGGGCCGATATTGGCCACCGAATTGGTGAAGATGTTCGGCCGCTCCTGCTCGGTGAGTGCGGCCTTCTGCCCGTTCGCACGTGCCTGCTCGTAGATGACACGCGCCTGCTGCCGCTCCTTGATGTCGCCGACGATGACGCGGTCGCCGACCACCATCTTGAGCGTGTCGACCGCGCCGCCGTCCGGCAGCGGGTAGACATAGGTGGCTTCCATCCAGTCCTGCGTCGGATTGCGGAATAGTTGGGTGACGCGGGCGCGGAGCGTCGGGCCCGACACGTCGATATCGACATCGATGCCGAGCCGGGTCGCATCCGCGTAGGAATTGTCGCCGTTCTTCAGCAGCAGCGAGCCGGAACGCGCGTCGCCCGGCTTGATGAACGCGGCAGGCTGAAGCTCGGCCGCCTGGGCCGGGCTCACCGCCAGTGCCACTGATCCGATCAGCAACGCGGCCACGACTTGTGCCAGCAGGAAAAGGAGGATGGTAACGATTCGCGACAGGATCGAAGAGTTCTTGATCTCGGTGTCGTCGCAGGTGGTCATAGGGCAGCTCCGGAAAGTCTGTTTTTCCGGCTGCAATCTCTGCGAAACGGCCGCTCCGCCGCGAGCAGAATGATCGGCATTGTTCAGCAGCCGGCCGTCCGGCCGCGCCACGGTCCCGGCGGCTTTGTGCGGTTTTGTGCCGAATTGTGCGTCTGCTAGAGTGGAGCGAGTCGAGGCAGGGATCAAGATGACAACGCCGGACCACCAGCTTTCCGCCGAGCAGAGCCGGCAAATCGCAGAGACCATTCGCGAGGAGATTGCGCGCCGCCGCATGTCGCGGCAGGCGCTGGCCGAACAGGCCAAGCTCAGCCTCTCGACCCTGGAAAAGGTGCTGGGCGGCCGGCGTCCGTTCACACTCGCCACCACGGTGCGGCTGGAGCAGGCGCTCGGCGTCTCCCTGCGAAAGGCCGGAGACAAGGACGGAAGCAAGCAGGCGGACGGCGTGCCGCTCAAGACGCCGGCCGGTGGAGCTATCGCGCCTGATAGTTTAGGGTCTTACTCGCACCGGGCGGCGAGCCGGCTGGAAGGCGTCTACCTGACACTCCGTCCGTCCTTCGGCGACAGGGATTCCGTCTATGCCTATCGTACCGAAATCTGTTGGGACGATGCGGCTTCTTCTCTGGTGTTTCGCGAGGGCGAGCGGCAGGACTCGGCCTACACCCAATGGGGCGAGGTGGCATTGCCGAACGAGTCGGGCTTCGTCTACCTCGTCACCAACCGCAATGGCCAGCATCGCCTGATCACGGTGTCGCGTCCGACCATCACCGGCGAGATGTATGGCATCATCACCACGCTACTCGCCGGCCGCGGCTCGACCCTGACGCCGATCGCCGCTGCGATCGCCTTTCTGCCGATCAAGAGCGTTGCCAACCCGACCATGGGGCGGATTGCGCCAAGCGATCCGAATTACGAGCTCTATCGCAGCCACCTCCGCCGCACCACGGAGGAACCGTTCGCGCTGTTTCTGCCGGGGTAGGGCGGACGATGTCGACGAGCACGATGTCGTCCCGGCCGAATAGCCGGGACTCATAACCCAAGGCGGGGTTTTGCGCACGCAAGTCATTTTCGCCTTTGCAAGCGAAGCGAAGCAATCCAGGGCCGCGCATCCGACTCTGGATTGCTTCGTCGCTTCGCTCCTCGCAATGACGGAGACACAGGGCGCAACAATTGCGCCCTGTGGTTATAGGTTCCGGGGCGGGCTTCGCTTGCCCGGGACGACGGGGAGAACTAACCCCCCGTCTCGGCGCTGATGATGTCGCCGAACAGGTCCCATTTGCCGTCCTTGAAGCGCATCATCTTGAGCTGCTCGATCGGCGCGAAGTCGGTCGGGCTGGTCGAGATGCTGATGCCGGGGATCAGCGTATCCGGCGCGAAGCCCTTCAGGCTCGCGGCCTGCTTCATCACGTTCTCACGCGTGAGATTGTCGCCGCACTGCTGCAGCACCTGCACCATGGTCTGCGCAGCGGCGTAGCCATAGACCAGGTTGGTGTCGGAGATGTTGGCGCCCGGCATGTATTTGTCGATGAAGGCCATGAACTTCTTCATGCCGGAATCGTCCTTCCACTGCGGGTCGGAGGCATCCTTGAGGTAGCCGGCCGACAGCACGCCCTCGGACGCCTCCAACCCGGCCGGCTTCATGACGGAGCCGATGGAGATGGAAACATCGGTCATCAGATGCATCGGCTTCCATTCCAGCTCGGCCATCTTCTTGATGGCTTGAGCTGCGAATTTCGGGGTCGAGATGTTGACGAACACGTCGGCACCCGTGCCCTTCAATTTCACGATGTGGGAATCGATCGAGGGCTCGGTGGTCTCATAGCTCTCTTCCGCCACGATCAGGCTGGAGGCCTTGTCGCCGAACACGTCCTTGAGGCCTGCGACATAGTCCTTGCCGAAATCGTCGTTCTGGTAGAACACCGCGACCTTGGCGCTCGGCTTTTCCTTCAGGATATATTTGGCGAAGATCCGTGCCTCGACCCGGTAGCTCGGCTGGAAGCCCATGGTCCAGGGGAAATCCTTCGGGTCGTTCCACTTGCTGGCGCCGGTGGCGAGGAACAGCTGCGGCACCTTCTTGGTATTCTGATATTTCTGCACCGCGGTCTGCGTCGGGGTCCCGAGCGCGTTGAACACCAGGAACACCTCGTCGCTCTCGATCAGCTTGCGGACCTGCTCCACCGTCTTCGGCGGGCTGTAGCCGTCGTCATAGGAGATGAAATTGATCTTCCGGCCGTTGATGCCGCCATTGTCGTTGATCATCTTGAAATAGGCGTCCTCGGTCTTGCCGATGATGCCGTAGGCGGACGCGGGCCCGCTATAGGCCTCGACATTGCCGATCTTGATCTCGGTGTCGCTGGCACCGGTGTCATATTTCTTCTGCGCCAACGCGCCCTGGGTCGTCAGCAGCGTGAAAGCGGCTGCTGCAGCAAGCAAGGTGATTTTGTCGGTCTTCATCGAGAGCATTCCCTGGACTTTCTTGGTTGTTGAGACAGGCAGAAAAAACCGGCGTGACCGCGGGGTCACGAGGCGGCTCGGGCCAGGTCGGTGGCCGAGGCAGTGGAGAAATGTTTCCGCAAGGTGGGCTTGTGGATCTTGCCGGTGGCGTTGCGCGGCAGTGCATCGACAAAGCGGATCAGGCGCGGACATTTGAAGCGCGCGAGATTCCTGGCGCAATGTGCCATGATTTCGCTCTCGGTGAGCGATTGTCCAGGCTTCACCACGACGATGGCCATGCCGACCTCGCCCCATTGCGCATCGTTCACGCCGATCACGGCGGCCTCCGCGACGGCTCCGAGCTGGTGCAGCACGTTCTCGACCTCGGCCGGATAGACGTTCTCGCCGCCGGAGATGTACATGTCCTTCCAGCGGTCGACGATGTAGTAGAAGCCTTCCTCGTCGACGCGCGTGGCATCGCCCGTATGCAGCCAGCCGTCGGTGAAGGAGGCTTTGTTGGCATCCGGCCGGTTCCAGTAGCCCGGCGTGATGTTCGGTCCCTTGACCCAGAGCTCGCCGAGCTCGCCGACCGCGCAATCGCTACCGTCCGGGCGCACCACCCGCACTTCGGTGTGCAGCACCGGTTTTCCCGCGGAGCCCGCCTTGCGCGCGGCGTCCTCGCGGTCGAGCGCGAGCACCGCCGGCGACGTCTCGGTCATGCCATAGCCCTGCTGCAGCGCCACGCCGCGCGCTTCCCAGATCTGAAGCAGCGGCACCGGCATCGGCGCGCCGCCGACGCCGCCGATGATCAGCCGGCTGAAATCGGCGCTCTCGAACGCAGGATGCTGCGCCATGAACTGGTAGATCGAGGGCACGCCGAAGAACACGTTGATGCCCTGTGCGGGATCGCTGATCAGCTTGAGCGCCAGCGCCGGGTCGAACTGGCGCATGATCAGCACCGTGCCGCCGGCATGCAGCACCGGATTGGTGTAGCAATTGAGCCCGCCGGTATGAAACAGCGGCAGCACCGTGAGCAGCACCGAGGACGGCGTGATATAGGCGGGGCCGCCGAGATTGACGCAATTGAAGAAGGTCATGCCATGGGTGATCATGGCCCCCTTGGGCAGGCCCGTGGTGCCCGAGGTGTACATTATGGTCGAGATGTCATCGAGCGTGACCTCTTCGCCGCTCGCAAGCGGCTGTCCGGCCGCGATCGCGCGCTCGTAAGAGCCGTCGGGTCCCAGCAGCAGGATCGAGGCGGTGTTGCAGAGCTTTGCCACCGCAAGCGCGGTCTCGGCGAGATCGGCGTCATGCACCATCACCTTGGGCGCGCAATCGCCGACGATGAAATGCAGCTCGGGCACGGTGAGTCGGGTGTTCAGCGGTACGAACACTGCGCCGAGCCGGCCGCAGGCGAACTGGATTTCCAGCGTGTCGGTGGTGTTGAGCGCGAGCACCGCGACGCGATCGCCGCGGCCGACCTTCAGCTCCTCGCGCAGATGCGACGCGAGCCGAGCGATGCGGGCGTCGAACGCGGCATAGGTGAAGCGGCGGTCGCTCGCGAGATCGACCGCAGCCACCTTATGCGGCGTCCGGCGGGCGAAATGCGCAATCCAATCATAGTACCGAATAGGCAAAATTCCCTCCCCTTCACCGTCGCGATCTTGCGTCGCGTTATGGCTTTGCAGCATGCCCAAGCCGGGCAGAACCCGCCAGCCGGACTTTTGGGCACAGTCAATGACGTTGGCGCGGTTTGGCGCAAAACTGTCTTGCGTTGAGTGGCTGAGGTCGATTGCGTTCCGCGATGCGGAATGCGCGGCGCTTGCGACCAGCCACTCAACGCAAGTTGGGCCGGCCTTTGCCGGCGCATGTTGCGGCCGGATTCGACAGCCGAGCTGGAGAGGCGCTGCGCCAGATGAACAGCCCGTTCTATACCGCCGAGCACGAAGCCTTCCGGCAGGTCATGCGCCGCTTTGTCGAGAAGGAGATCGAGCCCTACGCCCATGAATGGGACGAGGCCGGCGAATTTCCGCGCGCGCTCTATGGCAAGGCCGCCGAAATCGGGCTGCTCGGCCTCGGCTTTCCGGAGGAGTTCGGCGGCAGTCCTGCCGACCAGTTCATGAAGATCGTGGCGAGCCAGGAGCTGGCGCGGGCCGGCGCCGGCGGGGTCTCGGCGAGCCTGATGAGCCACACCATCGGCGCACCGCCGATTGCACGCGCGGCGCGGGACGAGGTGAGGGCGTGGGTGCTGCCGGAGGTGCTGTCGGGCAGGAAGATCTCGGCGCTCGCCATCACCGAGCCGAGCGGCGGATCTGATGTCGCCAATTTGCGCACCCGGGCCCGCCGCGACGGCGGGCATTACATCGTGAACGGCGAGAAGACGTTTATCACCTCGGGCGTGCGCGCCGATTATCTGACGGTTGCCGTGCGCACCGGCGGCGAGGGCGCCGGCGGCGTCAGCCTGTTGCTGATCGAGGGCGGCACGCCGGGCCTGTCGCGGACCAAATTGAAGAAGATGGGCTGGTGGGCTTCCGACACCGCGACGCTGCATTTCGATGATTGCCGGGTGCCGGCGAGCAATCTGATCGGGGAAGAGGGCCAGGGCTTCAAGCTGATCATGCAGAATTTCAACAGCGAGCGGATGGGCATGGCCGCAAGCTGCACGGCCTTCGCCCGCGTTTGCGTCGAAGAGGCCATCGCCTATGCCAAGGAGCGCAAGACCTTCGGCAAGCCGATCGCCCAGCACCAGGTCATCCGCCACAAGATCGTCGACATGGCGCAGAAGGTTGCAGCCTCGCAGGCGATGCTGGAAATGCTCGCCTGGCGTCTGGAGAACGGCGAAAGCCCGGTCGCCGAAATCTGCATGATGAAGAACCAGGCCACGCAGACCATGGCATTCTGCGCTTCGGAAGCGGTGCAGATCTTCGGCGGCGCCGGCTTCATGCGCGGCATCAAGGTCGAGCGCATCTATCGCGAGGTCAAGGTCAATGCCATTGGCGGCGGCACGGAAGAGATCATGAAGGACCTCGCTAGCCGGCAGATGGGGTTGTGATTGTGGCTCCGGGCATGTCATTCCGGGGCGATGCGAAGCATCGAACCCGGAATCTCGATCCGTATTCCTCAACTTCTAGATTCCGGGTTAGCTCGCGATGCGAGCGCCCCGGAATGACGGAGAAAACTGGACAATGCTTTTCACCGCCGACCACGACGAAATCCGCCGCAGCTTGCAGAAATTCATCGCGAGCGAAATCAATCCGCATGTCGATGCCTGGGAGGACGCCGGCCGCTTTCCGGCGCATGAGCTGTTCAAGAAGCTCGGCAATCTCGGTTTCCTCGGCCTGAACAAGCCGGTCGAGTTCGGTGGCGCCGGGCTCGATTATTCCTATGCGCTGATGATGGCGGAGGAGCTCGGGGCCATTACATGCGGCGGCGTGCCGATGGCGATCGGCGTGCAGACCGATATGGCAACGCCTGCGCTGGCCCGCTTCGGCTCCGACGAGGTCAGGCGGGAGTTCCTGGCGCCGGCGATCGCAGGCGACATGGTCGCCTGCATCGGCGTCTCCGAGCCCGGCGCCGGCTCCGACGTCGCCTCGATCAAGACCAGCGCCCGGTCCGACGGCGACGACTATGTCATCAATGGCGGCAAGATGTGGATCACCAATGGCGCGCAGGCCGACTGGATCTGCCTGCTCGCCAACACCGGCGACGGCCCGGTCCATCGCAACAAGTCGCTGATCTGCGTGCCGATGACGAGCAAGGGCGTCACCGTCGCCCGCACGCTCGACAAGCTCGGCATGCGCTCCTCCGACACCGCGCAGATCTTCTTCGACAATGTCCGCGTGCCCAAACGCAACCGCATCGGCGAGGAGGGCAAGGGTTTTGTCTACCAGATGATCCAGTTCCAGGAGGAGCGTCTGTGGGGCGCCGCCGCCTGCCTCAAGGCCCATGAGTTCATCATCGAGGCGACCATCGACTACACCCGCAACCGCAAGGCGTTCGGCCAGAGCATCCTCGACAACCAGGTGGTTCACTTCCGCCTGGCGGAGCTGCAGACCGAGGTCGAATTGTTGCGCTCGCTGATCTACCGTGCCGCCGAGCAGCTGGTCGCGGGCGAGGACGTGACGAAGCTCGCCACCATGGCCAAGCTGAAGGCGGGCCGACTCGGGCGGGAACTCACCGATGCCTGCTTGCAATTCTGGGGCGGCATGGGGTTCATGAACGAGACGCCGGTCAGCCGCGCCTATCGCGACAGCCGCCTCACCTCGATCGGCGGCGGCGCGGACGAGGTGATGCTGATGGTGCTATGCAAGATGATGGGCACATTGCCCGCTCAGAAATAGGGAAGCGAGATGATCACCCTTTATCATTGCGACGGCGCCCGCTCCTTCCGCCCGCTCTGGATGCTGGAGGAAATGGGGCTCGCCTATGAGCTGAAGATGCTGCCGTTCCCGCCGCGGGTGTTCGCCAAGGACTATCTCGCGCTCAACCCGCTCGGCACCATCCCGCTCATGATCGACGGTGACGTCAAGATGACGGAATCCTCCGGCATCTGCCATTACCTCGGCACCAAACATGGCCCGACGCCGCTGATGGTCGGAATGGACGAGCCGGCTTACGGCCCTTTCCTGAACTGGATGTATTTCAGCGACGCCACGCTGACCTTCCCGCAGACGCTGGTGCTCCGCTACAGCCAGCTCGAGCCGGAGGAGCGCCGCAACCCGCAAGTGGCGACCGATTATGCCAAATGGTTCCTCGGCCGGCTGCGGGCCGTCGAGGCTGCGACGGCAAACAGCGAAACGCTGTGCGGGGGGCGCTTCACCGCCGCCGACATCGTGATCGGCTATGCGCTGCGGCTTGCGGATACGATCGGTCTCGCCAAGGATTTCGGCCCGAATGTCACGGCCTATTGGGCGCGGTTGCAGGCGCGCGATGGATACCAGCGGGCAGTTGCGGCCGAACGACGCGCCGGCGAGGAACAGAACGTCGCGCCGCGGATCAGGGCGTAGTTTTTCCGTCATTCCGGGGCGCGCGTGAGCGCGAAGGCGGAATCTCGCGCCACAAGCTGCAGATTCCGGGTTCGATGCTGGCGCACGCCCCGGAATGACGTGCTCCGGTTAACTTATCTCCCGGTGACAGCGGCCGAATTTGCGCTATCTTGCCCTCAACGCGAGCGGCCCAAAGAGCCGTGCGACGAGGAGCGAAACCGATGGACGAGAAGGGCACATCAGGCCACCTGATGCTGATCACCCCGGAGCGCGTCTTTTACGCCGGTCTGTTGGGGCGGCCGCGGGCGCGCTGCTCGGGCGCCTGCCATGTCTATGTCGCGATCCGGGATGGCCTGTGGTTATCGACTGCCGACGGCCGCGAATCCTATGGCGAATTGCTGGCGGTGGCGCCGAACGTTCGCCACACGGTGACCAGCGATCATCGTTCGGTCATCAGCGTCACCATCGAGCCGGAAAGCGTCCGTCCCGGCGTGCTCGACGACCTGATCAAGCGCCTGATGGGCGAGCAGCGTGAGCTCTTCGCCCGGCGCATCCGTGCGGCCTATGAGGAGCTGCTCAGCCGTGCGCGGCGCGATGACATCACCACGAGCGTGTTCGACCGCATGTGCTTCGGCGAAATCCTGCCCGCGCGCGAGCTCGATCCGCGGGTCATCAGGGCCATTGCGCAGATCGGCCGCTTCTGCGGCGAGCCTGTCACGGCAGGCACTTGCGCGGCGGAGGCCGGGCTGTCGGCCTCGCGCTTCCTGCATCTGTTCAAGCAGGAGACCGGCATCTCCTTCCGCTCGTTCCGGGCCTGGAAGCGGGCCCGGCATTTGCTGCATTTCGCCAACCAGGATCTCAATCTCGCCCATCTCGCCCAGGACATCGGCTATCCCGATTCCACTCATTTCAGCCATTCGATCCGCCGCTTCTATGGCTTGAAGCCGCGCGCGATCTTCTCGGGATCGAAGGATCTCGCGATCTACCATTCGCGGCCCGGGGAGGCCGGCAGCGGGTTGACGCAAGAAGCAAGTTGAAGCCATCAGCATCATCGCCGGCAACGATTTCCAAACGAGATTGAAGCCGCCCGCATGAGCAACAAGGCCGTCATCACCTGCGCGCTGAATGGCGTGCTCACGGATCCCAAGCAGCATCATGTTCCGGTGACGCCGGACGAGATGGCGCGCGAGGCGAAACGTGCCTTCGATGCCGGCGCCAGCATCATGCATATCCATCTGCGTCAGCAGGCGCCGAACAAGGGGCACCTGCCGTCATGGGAGGTGAGCGTGTCTCGCGAGATCCAGCAGGCGATCCGCGAGGCCTGCCCGGGTGTGATCATCAACCACACCAGCGGCGTGTCCGGCCCGAACTATGGCGGCGCACTTGATTGCATCCGCGAGACCAGGCCCGAGATCGCCGCCTGCAATGCCGGCTCGCTGAACTATCTCAAGGTCAAGGCCGATAACACCTGGGCGTGGCCGCCGATGATGTTCGACAATTCGGTGGAGAAGGTTCAGGACTATCTCAACGTGATGAAGAGCGTGAACACGATTCCCGAATTCGAATGTTTCGATGTCGGCATCGTGCGCTGCGTCGGCATGTATCGGCAGACCCGCATGTATGAAGGGCCGCTCGAATATAATTTCGTCATGGGCGTGGCCTCAGGCATGCCCGCCGATCCCGAGCTGCTGCCGATCCTGCTCAAGCTGAAACTGCCGGAGGCGCATTGGCAGGTCACCGCCATCGGCCGCGCCGAAATCTGGCCGCTGCACCAGCGTTGCGCCGATCTCGGCGGCCATTTACGCAGCGGGCTGGAAGATACGTTCTATCTCGGCGACGGCACCAAGGTGGAGTCGAATGGCCAACTGGTCGAGGCGCTGGCCGCCTGCGCCCGCCGCGCCGGGCGCGACATCGCGACGCCCGCGGAGGCGAGGCAGATTTTCGGGGTGAGGAACTGAGCCGCACCGCATCTTCCCCGTCATTCCGGGGCGATGCGCAGCATCGAACCCGGAATCTCGCGCCGCACCATCTGGATTCCGGGTTCGGCTCTGCGAGCCGCCCCGGAATGACGGAGTGAGTTGATCCATGGCCATCATTGAAAGCACCATCGCCTCGGGCGGCGCCGCCTTCCAGGCCAACCGCGACGGCATGCTGGCGCTGATATCCCGCATGCGTGCACTCGAGGAGCGCACGCGCGCGGCATCGGCCGCCGCCAAGGAGCGCTTCCACAAACGCGGGCAACTTCTGCCGCGCGAGCGGGTGGCGCTGGTGCTCGATCCCGGCACGCCGTTTCTGGAACTCTCGACGCTCGCCGGCTACATGTTCGACGTCTCCGATCCCGACAAGAGCGTTCCCGGCGGCGGTGTGATCGCCGGCATAGGCTTCGTCTCCGGCGTGCGCTGCATGGTCAGCGCCAATGATGCCGGCATCGATGCCGGCGCGCTGCAGCCTTTCGGCCTCGACAAGACCTTGCGGGTGCAGGAGCTCGCACTGGAGAACAGGCTGCCTTATGTGCAGCTGGTCGAAAGCGCCGGCGCCAACCTGCTGCGGTATCGCGTCGAGGATTTCGTCCGCGGCGGCAACATCTTTCGCAACCTCGCAAGGTTGTCGGCGGCGGGCCTGCCCGTCGTCACGGTCACCCACGGCTCCTCCACCGCGGGCGGCGCCTATCAGACAGGGCTGTCCGACTACATCGTCATGGTGCGCGGCCGCACCCGCGCCTTCCTCGCCGGCCCGCCGCTGCTGAAGGCTGCGACCGGCGAGATTGCCACGGAGGAGGAACTCGGCGGCGCGGAGATGCATACCTCGATCTCGGGTCTTGGCGATTATCTCGCCGAGGACGATCGCGATGCGCTGCGGATCGCGCGCGAGATCATGGCGGCGCTGGAATGGGACCGGCCAGGCCCGAGCAGCGAGAATTATCGTCCGCCGCGCTACGACCAGGACGAGCTGCTCGGCATCATGCCGATGGATCACAAGCGCCCCGTGGACATGCGCCAGGTGATCGCGCGCATCATCGATGATTCCGATTTCACCGAGCTCAGTCCCAATTACGGCCCTGCGACCGTCTGCGGCCATGCGCGCATCGAGGGCCAGGCCGTTGGCATCATCACCAATAACGGCCCGCTCGATCCCGCGGGCGCCAATAAGGCGACCCATTTCATCCAGGCCTGCTGCCAGTCGCGCACGCCGCTGCTCTATCTCAATAACACCACGGGCTACATGGTCGGTCGCGCCTATGAAGAGGCCGGCATGATCAAGCATGGCTCGAAAATGATCCAGGCGGTGACCTCGGCCACGGTGCCGCAGATCACGCTCTATTGCGGCGCCTCGTTCGGCGCCGGCAATTACGGCATGTGCGGCCGCGGCTTCCATCCGCGCTTCTGTTTCTCCTGGCCCAATGCCAAGACCGCGGTGATGGGCGGCGAGCAGGCGGCCGAGACCATGGCGATTGTGACCGAGGCCGCCGCGGCCAGACGCGGCAAGCCGATCGAGAAGGAAAAGCTGGACGCCCTGAAGGCGCAGATCGTCGGGGTGTTCGACGGCCAGATGGACGTGTTTGCAACCAGTGCCCGCGTGCTCGATGATGGCGTCATCGACCCGCGCGATACCCGCGCTGTCCTCTCCGAGGTGCTCGGGATCTGCCGCGAGGCGGATGCGCGCATTCCCCAGCGCATGCAGTTTTCGGTGGCGCGGCCATGAAACTCGAGAGATCGTTGCATCGACCGTTCTTCAAGGTTCTCATCGCCAATCGCGGCGAGATCGCGCTGCGCGTGATGCGCACCGCGCGCCGGCTCGGGCTCGGTGTCGTCTCCGTCTATTCGGATGCCGATCGCGATGCGCGCCATGTGCGCGAGGCCGATAGTGCCGTGCGCATCGGCGAAGCGCTGCCGGCGCAGTCCTATCTCAATATTCCGGCGATCATTGCAGCGGCGAAGGCAAGCGGCGCCGATGCCGTTCATCCCGGCTATGGCTTCGTCGCCGAGAACGAGGATTTTGCCGCGGCCTGCCGCGATGCCGGCCTCGCCTTCATCGGTCCTTCGCCCGAAGCCATCAAGGCCATGGGCAACAAGGCCGGCGCCAAGGAGATCATGGCCAGGGCGGGGGTGCCGACCGTTCCCGGCTATCAGGGCGAGGAGCAGGGCGAGGCAACCATGCTGCGCGAGGCGCGCCGCATCGGGTTCCCCGTGATGATCAAGGCGGTGGCCGGCGGCGGCGGTCGCGGCATGCGGCTGGTTGCGAGTGAGGCGGCGTTTGCGGACGCCTTGCGCAGCGCGCGCTCGGAAGCCAGGGCGGCGTTCGGCGACGCCACCGTGATCCTGGAGCGCGCCATCGAAAATCCGCGCCATATCGAGATCCAGGTGTTCGGCGATTCCCACGGCAACGCCATCCATCTCGGCGAGCGCGATTGCTCGGTACAGCGGCGGCATCAGAAGCTGATCGAGGAGGCGCCGTCGCCTGCGGTCTCGGCAGAATTGCGGGCGAAGATGGGGGCGGTCGCGGTCGCCGCCGTCAAGGCCCTCCGTTACGAAGGCGCAGGCACGCTGGAGTTCCTGCTCGATGCGAGCGGCGCGTTCTATTTCATGGAAATGAACACGCGCCTGCAGGTCGAGCATCCCGTCACCGAGGCGGTCACCGGGCTCGATTTGGTCGAATTGCAGCTGCGCGTCGCGCGCGGCGAGGCCCTGCCGATCCGCCAGGAGGATGTGAGCTTCAAGGGCCACGCCATCGAGGTGCGGCTGTGCTCGGAGGATGCCGGCCATGATTTCATGCCGCAGTCGGGCAGGATGCTGCGCTGGCAGATGCCGGACAATATCCGCGCCGAGCATGCGCTCGAATCGGGATCGGACATTCCGCCGTTCTACGATTCGATGATCGCCAAGCTGATCGCCCATGGTGGAAGCCGCGAAGAGGCACGCGGCAATTTGATCTGCGCGCTGGAGCAGCTGATCGCCTTCGGTGTCACCACCAATCAGGCCTTTCTTGCCGCCTGCCTGCGGCACCGGGCGTTTGCGGGCGGCCAGGCGACGACCGCCTTCATCGAGCAACATCGCGCGGAACTGATGGCGACCGGGGAGGTCGCGTCGGATACTGCGCTCGCGGCCGTGCTGCTCCATGTCACCCACCCGAACGCAAAGCCATTCTGCACCGGCAGGTCGCTCGCGGCGACATTTCCGATTCCGTATCGGCTGGAGCTGGATGGTCGTGACCACGATCTCGAGGTCGTGCGTGAACGCGACGGCGGCTATGTCGTCGCCGATAGCGCCCAGCATCGCCTCGAGATCGATGAGTTGGGTGTGGACGTCATCCGCTTCCGCCACAATGGCGTGACGGAGCGCGTGATGTTCTTGCGTGATCGCGATCGTCTCTATTTCCTGCATCGCGGCGTCCCTCGCGTGGTGCGCGACCTTACGCTGGCGCCGCCGCAATCGGCCGCGGCAAGCGGAGGCGACGGCAAGGTCCGCGCCACCATGAACGGTCGCGTCGTCGCGGTGCTCGTGAAACAAGGCGAGCGCGTCGCAGCCGGCCAGCCGGTGATGACGCTGGAGGCGATGAAGATGGAGCACGTCCACACTGCGGGGATCGCCGGCACCATTCGCGCGATCGATGCCACCGAGGGCGAGCAGGTGACGGCGGGCAAGATCGTCGTGGAGATCGAGGCTGTTTGAAAGGCACGCCTGACGGGGAGGGCAGTCGGCCGTGCTCGGAGGCGTGCCCATAGCCGGCTACCGATCCGACAGGGCGGCATGTGAGGCTGAGACGTTTAGCCGCGTGTGAACTGTGTCATCCTCGATCGTGCCGCATCAGATCATCATTCAGCCGCGACTTGCCTGACCGGGGCGAATTGGCCCGGAGTCGCCGCGTTGCCCGATTGCATGCCACGCGAAATTTGAGCAATTGGAGGCATTTCATGCTTGAGGCAAATCGTCGTTTTTTCCTTCAGTCATTTGCAATGGGTGCTGGCACCCTGGCCGCTTCGCAATCGTTTGCTGCGGCTGATGACGGCCACGCCGCCGGCCACGATGTCGCGGCGGCGTCGGAGTATATGACGACCATCCCGCGCAAGACGGGCGATCCTGTTACCTTCAAGGCCTCCCTCGACACGGCGCCGATCAAAGCGACATCCGGAGGCTGGGCGCGAGAGGTTACCACGCGTACGCTTCCCATCGCCACCGATATCGCCGGCGCGCATCTCTTCATCAAGGCCGGCGGCGCACGCGAGATGCATTGGCACAATTCGGCGGAATGGGCCTATGTCGTCGATGGTCATTGCCAGGTCACGATCGTCGATCCCGACGGCCTGTCCGAAGTCGTGAACCTTGGTCCCGGCGATCTCTGGTATTTCCCGAAGGGATATGGTCATGCCATCCAGACGCTGGGCGCCGCGCCCTGCCATGCGATCCTTGCCTTCGACGACGGCCTTTATGGCGAGCATGGCACCTTTGGCATCAGCGACTGGATGAGTCGCTATGACAGCCAGACGCTGGCTCAAGCTTTTGGGATGCCGGCCGAAGCCTTCGCCGATATTCCGAAGGCCGAAACCTATATCATGCAGGGCGCGGTGATCCCGCTGGACAGCTCTCAGGCCCGGGCGACACATGAGCTCGATCACGGACGAACGCACCGCTTTTCGCTTGCCGCGCAGAAGCCGCGGGTCAATAGCGACGGCGGTTCGTTCTACGTCGCCTCGTCAAAGGAATTTCCGCGGTCGACCACGATGACCGGCACCCTGCTGCAATTGCGACGCGGCGGGATGCACGAGCCACATTGGCACGTGGACGCCAATGAGTGGCTCTATGCGCTCAAGGGACGTACGCGGGTCACGCTGTTTGCGGCCGACAAACGGCTGGCGGTCGCCGAACTCTCGGTCGGAGACTGCGCTTATATACCGCGCAATTGTGGCCACTCGATCCAGAACGTCGGAGCCGGGGACGCCGAGCTCATCGGAGTGCTGGATAGCGGTGTCTATCATGAGAGCTCGCTTTCGGATTGGCTGACAAAAGCGCCACGTCATCTCTTGGCGAACAATTTTGGTATGCCGGAAGCGTCCGTGGCGAGCTTCGAGAAGCATCTCGCCATCTCCGCGGCCAATGTGCCGACGCGATGACGGGACGCCATGCCATGATCCAAAGAAAATCACTGGCCGGGCTTCGCGCCTGTGCGCTGAGCCTCGCCCTGCTGCTGCCCCCGGTCGCCGTGAGCCGAGCTTCCGACGATACCATCACGCTTACGCTCGGCACGGGATCGGTTTTCAGGCTCGAGAGGGCGTTTGCCACCGTGCTGATCGGCGATCCCGGCGTGGTCGACGTGCGTGCGCAGGACGACCGGTCGGTCGTTCTGCAGGGGCTCGCGCGCGGCAGCTCCAACATTGTCTTCGTCGACGCGCAGAGCATGGCGATCGCCAATATCAAGGTGATCGTCCGCGACGCCGAGATCTGATACTGCGCCTTTGCTGATGTCGGTTCAGGCCGGTCGTCCGGACCCGTCATTCAGCAGGCACGCCACCTGATGCCCCGGCCCAGTCTCGCGCAGAGCCGGGCGCTCGATCTTGCATTGGGGCATCGCATAGCGGCAGCGCGTATGGAAGGCGCAGCCGGAGGGCGGATTGACCGGGCTCGGCACGTCGCCATCGACCAGCGGCTGCAGCCTCTTCTTGCGGGGATCGGCCAGCGGCACCGAGGCGAGCAGCGCCTGGGTGTAGGGATGGCGCGGATTGTCGAACAGCTCGGCCTTGTCGGCGATCTCGACAATCCGACCGAGATACATCACTGCGACGCGGTGGCTGATATGGGCGACCACGGCGAGATCGTGGGCAATGAAGAGATAGGAAAAGCCGTGTTCGCGCTGCAGGTCGATCAGCAGATTGATCACCTGGGCCTGGATCGAGACGTCGAGCGCGGAGACCGGCTCGTCGCAGACGATCAGCCGCGGCTGCAGCGCGAGCGCACGCGCGATGCAGATGCGCTGCCGCTGACCGCCGGAGAATTGATGCGGATAGTTCCTCATCTGGTCGGGCCGCAGGCCGACCTGCTGGAACAGCGTGGCGACCCGCTGCCGTTGCTCCTCACCGCTCGCAAGCCCATGCACGGCGAGCGGCTCCCCGACAATGTCGCCCGCGGTCATGCGCGGATTGAGCGAGGCGAACGGGTCCTGGAATACGATCTGCATGGCGCGGCGGACCGGGCGCAGCTCGCTCTTGGAGAGATGGGTGATGTCGGTGCCGTCGATGCGGATTTGCCCGCTCGTCGGCTCGACCAGCCGCAGCACGCTGCGCGCCACCGTCGACTTGCCGCAGCCGGATTCGCCAACCAGCCCCAGCGTCTCGCCTTTGCCGAGACCGAAGCTGACGCCGTCGACCGCATGCACCGTGCCGACCGCGCGGCGCAGCACGCCGGCGCGCACCGGATAATGTTTGACGAGGCCGGTGACCTCGAGCAGGTGGTTCGCCTCGGTCATGATGCTGCGGCCATCTCCCCGGCGCGCCAGCACGCCGCCCAGTGATTGCCGCCGAAGTTTTCCAGCGGCGGATATTCTGCGCGGCAGCGCTCGGTTGCGAGCGGGCAGCGCGGCGCAAAGGCGCAGCCCGGTGGCAGCCGCACCAATGACGGCACGGTGCCGGGAATTTCCGCCAGCCGCGCGCTTGGCTTGGCCCCGGGGAACGGGAGCGTCGGGATCGAGGCCATCAGGCCGCGCGTATAGGGATGACGCGGCGCCGCGAACAGGCTGTCGACATCGGCCTCCTCGACTTTCCGGCCGGCATACATCACGATCACCCGCTGCGCCGTCTGCGCCACCACGCCGAGGTCATGGGTGATCAGGATCAGGCCGGTGCCGAGCTCTTGCTGCAGGTCGAGAATGAGCTTGAGGATCTGCGCCTGAATGGTGACGTCGAGCGCGGTGGTCGGCTCGTCCGCAATCAGCAGCGCCGGGCGGCAGGCCAGTGCCATCGCAATCATGGCGCGCTGGCGCATGCCGCCCGACAGCTGATGCGGATATTCGTGCGCGCGCCGCGTCGGTTCGGGGATCCGCACCAGCCGCAGCATCTCGATCGCCTGCGCCCAGGCCTGCCTTGCCGAGAGCGGCTGGTGCAGCCGCACGGCCTCGGCGATCTGGTCGCCGATCCGCATCACCGGATTGAGCGAGGTCATCGGCTCCTGGAAGATCATGGAGATGCGGTTTCCCCTGATATCCCGCATCTGCTCGTCGTCGAGTGATAGCAGATCAGTTCCCTCCAGCCGCACCTCACCGCCGACGATGCGGCCGGGCGGATTGGGCACGAGGCGCATGATCGACAGCGCGCTCACGCTCTTGCCGCAGCCGGATTCGCCGACGATCGCCAGCGTCTCGCCGCGACGAACGTTGAAGGACAGATTGTCGACGGCGCGGAACAGGCCCGAATTGGTGAAGAACACCGTTTGCAGGTTCTTCACCTCCAGCACCGTCTCGTGAGTTGTCGTGCCCATCAGCCGCGCTGCCTCGGATCGAGAATGTCGCGCAATGCGTCGCCGAACAGATTTGTGCCGAACACCGCGAGACTGATGGCAAGGCCCGGGAAGATCACGAGCCACGGCGCGGTGCGGACATATTCGGCGGCCGATTCCGACAGCATGCGGCCCCAGGACGGGTAGGGCTCGGGGATGCCGAGCCCCAGGAACGACAATGAAGCTTCCGTCAGGATGGTCGAGCCGAGCTGGGCGGTCATCAGCACGATCAGCGGCGCCAGGGTGTTGGGCAGCACATGGCGCAGCGCGATCCGCATCTCGCTCATGCCGATCGATTTGGCGGCTTCCACGAACGGCAGCTCGCGCAGCGCCAGCGCATTGGCGCGGATCACGCGGGCGATGATCGGCACCAGCGGAATGGCAATCGCAAGGATGACATTGGGCAGCGACGGGCCGAGCGCGGCCGTCATCACCAGCGCCAGCACCAGGAGCGGCAACGCCTGCAGGATGTCGGTGACGCGCTGGAACACGAGATCGACCCAGCCGGAGAGATAGCCGGAGGCGAGCCCGATGATCACGCCGAAGGTGGCCCCTAACGCGGTCGAGCCGATGCCGACCGCGAGCGAAATCCGCGCGCCATGGACGATGCGGCTGAAGACATCGCGGCCGAAGGAATCCGTGCCCATCCAGTGTTGCCAGCTCGGCCGCGCCAGGGCATGCACGGCATCGACCGTGAGCGGATCGTAGCGGCCGATCACATCGGCGAAGATCGCGGTCAGCACGAACAGCGCCATGATGACCAGCCCGATCGCGCCGAGCAGATGACGGCGGGCGAGATGCGCGAGCCTGCCCCAGCGGCCGCTCGCAAGCGCGCCGGCGCGTCTGAGCTCAGTTTCGAAGTCGATCGCCGCCAAGCAAGGCTCCCTCAATCCGAATAGCGGATGCGCGGGTCGAACACGGCATAGAGCATGTCGACAATGAAATTGGCGCTCACCACTACCACCGCGATGAGCATCACGAGATTCTGCACAATCGGATAATCGCGCCAGCGGATCGCTTCGACCAGGAAGCGGGCGACGCCCGGAATGTTGAACACGGTTTCGGTCACGATGAGTCCGCCGATCAGGAACGCCGCCTCGATGCCGACCACGGTGATGACGGGGAGGATCGCGTTCTTCAGCGCATGATGGAAATTGACCGACGATTCCGAGGCGCCCTTGGCGCGCGCGGTGCGGATATAATCCTGCCGCAGCACCTCAAGCATTGAGGAGCGGGTGATGCGCATGGTGAGCGCCGAAGAGCGGAAGCCGACCGCCATGGCCGGAATGCAGTAGGTCGCGAACAATTCGCCCCAGGTCTGCGGGTTGGGATTGAAGATCGGGATCTCGCCGAACATGGCGACGGATGCGGTGAGGATCAGAAGCCCGAGCCAGAACGAGGGCAGCGAGAGCCCACTCAAGCTCACCACGCGCAGCGCGTAGTCGAGCCTCGATCCCTGGTTAACGGCGCTCAGCACGCCGAGCGGAATCCCCACCGAAGCCGAAAACAGCAGCGCCAGCCCGGCAAGGCGCGCGGTGATCGGAATGCGCGGCAGGATTTCGTCCAGCGCCGGCTTTTCCGAGACATAGGAGTAGCCGAGGTCGCCGTGCAGGAGCCCGCCGATCCAGTGCAGATATTGCACCACCAGCGGCTGGTCGACGCCGAGGCTTCGCTCGAGCGCGGCCTTGTCGGCGGGATCGACATAGCCGGCAGCGGCAAACAGGATGTCGACGATATTGCCCGGCACGATGCGCAGCAGGAAGAAGATGATTACGGAGATGCCGAGCAGCGTCAGCAGCATCAAGGCGAGGCGTCGCACGATGTAGGCAAACATCCGGGCTCCTCCTTCCGGTCGCTATCGATCCGTCATCCTGAGGTGCTCGCGGAACGCGAGCCTCGAAGGATGGACGGCCCGGATGCTGCAGCGGGGCCGTGCATCCTTCGAGACGGCCGCTGCGCGGCCTCCTCAGGATGACGGGGAATGGGTTTGCTCGCGCGGCTTGATCTGATCACCATGCCCTGCACCTCAAGCCGCAATCACTTGTCCAGCCACACGTCCTCGTACCGATAGCCGTTATAGGAGCTGTTCACCATCACCGTGATGCCCTTGACATAGGGCTGCCAGCAGGTGCCGGTGCGGGCATAGAAGATGATGGGACGCGCCACGTCGTCCTGCAGCTTCTTGTCGATCTCCCAGACCAGCTTCTTGCGCTTGGTGAGGTCGGTCTCGACCGACTGCTCGTCGAACAGCTTCTCGATGTCCTTGTTGCAGTAGTTGGTGTAGTTGCGCTCCGAGCCGCAGGAATAGTTCTCGTAGAACGACTGGTCCGGATCGTCGACGGCATTGCCGGTAAGGTTCAGCCCCAGCGCATAGTCCTTGCGCGCGATCTTGGGAAACCAATTGGCGGTTTCGACCACGTCGAGCTCGGCATCGATGGAGATGCTCTTGAGCTGGTCGATCAGGATCACCGCGGGATCGCGATAGACCGGGATGTTGCGGGTGGAGACTTTCACGGCGAGGTGCTTGTCCGGGCCGTAGCCGGCCTTTTGCATCAGCTTCCTCGCCTCCTCGCGATTGGCGTTGATGTCGGGGCCGTAGCCCGGGATCTGCTCCATCATCTCCTTCGGCATCGACCACAGGCCGGCCGGCGCCGGCAGCATCGATCCGCCGATGTCGCCCTGGCCCTCGAACAGGATCTGGATGAACGCCTTGCGGTCGATGGCAAGCGCCATCGCGCGGCGGATGTCCGGGTTGTCGAACGGCGGGCTGGTCGAGTTGACGATGATGTTGGTGGAAACGTTGTTGGGCTCGACCTCGCAGATCGCGTTCGGCGCCTGCGATTTCACGTCCTTCAAGAGCGGGATCGATACTTCGGTCGGGAAGGTCATGTCGAACTTGCCGGCGACGAAGGCCAGGATCGCGGTGGAGCGGTTGGGGATGATGGTGAACTCGATGCCGTCGAGATGCGGCAGGCCCTTTTTCCAGTAATCGGCGTTGCGCACCAGCTTGATCGATTCGTTGGCCTTGAACTCGACGAATTTGAACGGCCCGGTGCCGATCGGGTGCGTTCGCATCTCCGCCGGCGACACATGGCAGGGATAGATCGGCGTATAGCCGGAGGCGAGCAGGGCCAGCAGCGAGGGTTGCGGCCGCTTCAGGTTGAAGGCGACCTCATAGTCGCCATTGGGCGTGACGTCGTTGACCTGCTCGTACCAGGCCTTGCGCGGGTTCTGGCGGAACTTTTGCGGCGACTTGCCCATCAGCATGTCGAAGGTACATTTGACGTCGGCGGATGTGAACGGCTTGCCGTCGTGCCATTTGACGCCCTGACGCAATTTGAAGGTCAGGGTCTTGTTGTCGGCGCTCCAGGCCCAGCTCTCGGCGAGGTCAGGCACGATCGAGTCCATGCTGTTCTGCGCCACGTCCTGCCTGTAGATGACGAGATTGTTGAAAACGGGCATGAACGGCACGTTCACCGAATAGGTCGCCCCCTCATGGATCGAGGCGTTGGCGGGACTGTCGCGATGATAGATGCGCAGGATGCCGCCCTGCTTTGGTTCCTCGGCTTGCGAGCTTCCCCAACTCGCCAGCAAGGCCAAGACCGCCGTGACGGCCAGCGTGCCCACGCTCCGCATGCTTCGCTCCCTGACATTTCAGCCTTTTTTCGGCCGATTGGTCGGGAACGATAGCCAGCGCTTCATGCGCAGGCAACCGGGTGAGACCAGTGGTCACATTGGCAATTGGGATGACCGAACGCGTGAGCCGCGATGCTTTCATCAAGTGAGACGTCGTCGCAACCTCGCGCGGGCCAAGGCATGTTCATCCGTTCGCGGTGAACAGGGCATATCGTCCCGGCTTTCACCTTGGTCCCGAGGGCAAGCGCTGCTGGCCGAACCAAGCCAGAGCAGGACATTTCGACCTTCTGCACGGCTGGGCGTAAGTCCGGCCATTTGAATTTGGGAACCCGTCAGGCCGCGCGCTGCTGCTTCGGCAGCGCCGCAACCAGCGTCCGCAGCGCCAGCACCGAGGGCGAAATCTCGCCGCGGCGCCAGACCAGGGGCGTCGTGACGGCGCTTTGCGCCCGCGGGATCGAATGCCGCCGCACGTTGGCCTGCGGGATCACGTCGAGCACCGATTCCGGCATCAACGCAATGCCGGCGCCTGCCGTCACGCAGGCGACGATGGCGTGATAGGACGCCAGTTCCAGCACGCGGTGGGTGGCGAGACTGTCGCGGCCGAGCCAGCGCTGCAGCACCCGCCGATAGGCGCAGCCTTCCGGAAACGCGATGATGGTGTCGCCCTCGATATCGCCGGCACGCCTGATCGGCGCGTGGTCGGGGCTCGAAATCAGGGTCAGCCGCTCGTTGAAGACGGGAATGTGCTCGAAGGCCTGCGCCGGCGGCGGCTCGGCAACGAACGCGGCGTCGATCTGCCGCTCGGCCAGCAGCTTCAGCATCGCATCATTGGTGCCGGTGACGAGCTCGAGCCGCACGTCCCTGTAGCGGGCGTGAAAGCCGGCAAGGATCGGCGGCAGCCGGCTTGCGGTCGTGCTCTCCAGCGCGCCGAGCCGAAACACACCGCGCGGGCTGGTGCCGGAGACGGCATCGCGCGCCTCGTCGGACAGGCGGATCAGCCGGTCGGCATAACCCTTGAGCAGTTCGCCGGCGGGCGACAGATGCAGCCGTTGCTTGTCGCGGTGGAACAGCTTGACCCCCATCGACGCCTCGAGCTGCTTGATCCGCGTGGTGACGGCCGAAGGGACGCGGTGCAGCTTGCTTGCGGCGCGGATCACGCCGCCTTCCTCGACGACGCTCTTGAACACCTCCAGGTCAGCGAAGTTCATGCGCGCTCCATTCAATATTCGAGAACAAGTCGGATCATAGATTTCAATATTATAGAATAACCGGTTGCGCTATGCCAGTGCCGGGAGTACGCAAATGAGCACGCAGAAACTGCAACCCTCCGCCACCGCTGCCGCCCTCGTCGGACTGCTGGCGCTTGCCAGCGCCATGGGGATCGGCCGCTTTTCGCTGACCCCGATCCTGCCCTTGATGCAGCAGGACAAGGGGCTTTCGCTCGCCGCCGGCAGCTGGCTCGCCACCACCAACTATCTCGGCTATCTCGCCGGCGCCGTGATCTGCATCGCGCTGCAGCCGCGGCCGGCGCCTGCGATCCGCTGGGGCCTGCTGTGGGTCGGCCTCCTGACGCTGGCGATGGGCTTTTGCGAGTGGCAGCCGGCCTGGCTCGGCCTGCGCTTCCTCGCCGGCGTGGCCAGCGCCTTCGTGCTGGTCGGCACCTCGGCCTGGGCGATGCCGATCCTGAGCCATCATGGCAAGGAGCAATGGTCCGGCCATGTCTTTGCCGGCGTCGGCATCGGCATTGCCTTTGCCGGGCTGTTCGGGCTGTTCGCCGGCATCGATGCCTGGGGCTCGCGTGCGACCTGGATTGCGCTCGGCGCGGTGTCGATGCTGCTGTCCGCATTGCTGTGGCGAAGCCTCGCCAGCGATGCGACGGCGGCGGCTCGAAGCTCCGAGCCGCGCCCACGGGCAAAATTGCCGCGCTCGGCGCTGATCGCGGCGGCCTGCTATGCCACGTTCGGATTCGGCTACATCATTCCGGCGACCTATCTGCCGGCGCTGGCGCGCGGCTATATCGACAATCCCGCGCTGTTCGGCCTAGTCTGGCCGGTGTTCGGCACGGCGGCGGCGGTCTCGACGCTGCTCAGCGCCTGGCTGTTTCGCGACCTGCCGCCGCGGCAATTATGGGTGCGCTCGAAATGGGTGCTCGCGGTGGGCGTGCTGGCGCCGGCGGCCTGGGTCAATGTTCCGACGCTCGTCATCTCGGCGGTCTGTGTCGGCGGCACTTTCGTCGTCATCACCATGGCCGGCATCAAGGAAGCGCTGCGGCTCGGCGGCGCGCCGGCCTCGCTCGCGGTCGGCGTGATGACGGCGGCCTTCGGCGCGGGCCAGATCGCGGGTCCGCTGCTGATGGGCCTGCTCGGCCGCTCCGACCATGCCTTCGCCTGGGCAAGCCTGATCGCGGCGGGCAGTCTGGTTGCGGGTAATATCGCGCTGCTGCTGTTTGGGCGGGAAGCGGAAGCCGCGGTGGAGAAGGCGTAAGCCATCTTCTCCGTCATTCCGGGGCGGTGTGCAGCACCGAACTCTGGTGCGCGATTGTGCACCAGAGAATCTGGAGATTCCGGGTTCCGCCCTGTCGGTCGGCCCCGGAATGACGGAGCGTCCCTCACACGATCCGTGAGTTCTTGTTGCCCCAATAGCGATCCCGCAACAGGCGCTTGTACAGTTTGCCGGTCGGCAGCCGCGGCAACTGTTCCTCGAAATCGATCGAGCGCGGCACCTTCTGGCGCGACAGCGACTGACTGCAGAAAGCGATCAGTTCCTCGGCCAGTTCCGCGCAAGGCGTGACGCCCGGCATCGGTTGCACCACCGCCTTCACCTCTTCCCCGAGATCCGGATTGGGCACGCCGAACACGGCGGCGTCCGCAATCTTCGGATGGGTGATCAGCAGGTTCTCGCATTCCTGCGGATAGATGTTCACCCCGCCCGAGATGATCATGAAGGTGCGGCGGTCGGTGAGGTGCAGATAGCCATCGGCATCGACATAGCCGACGTCGCCGACCGTGCTCATGCTGCCGTCCTTGGAACGCGCCTCGCGCGTTTTCTCCGGGTCGTTGAAATATTCGAACGGCGAAGCCGTCTTGAACCACACCGTGCCTTCCTGGCCCGTCGGGCAGTCCTGCATGTTCTCGTCGAGGATATGCAGATCGCCCAAGAGCACCTTGCCGACCGTGCCCCGGTGCGCGAGCCATTCTTCGCTGCTGCAGGCAGTGAAACCGAGGCCTTCGGTCGCGCCGTAATATTCCTGGATGATCGGTCCCCACCATTTGATCATCTCGTCCTTGACCTGCACCGGGCAGGGCGCGGCGGCATGGATGGCGATCTCCAGCGACGAGGTGTCGTAGCGCCTGCGCACCTCTTCCGGCAGCTTCAGCATGCGCGAGAACATGGTCGGCACCAGCTGGCTGTGGGTGACGCCCCATTGTTCGACCAGCTGCAGATAGCGCTCGGGGTCGAAGCTCTCCATGATGATGGCCGTGCCGCCGGTGCGGATGGTGAGGTTGACGGCGGCCTGCGGCGCCGAGTGATAGAGCGGCGCGGGCGAGAGATAGATCATGCCCTCGCGGTACTGCCAGAGCTTCTGCAGGAAATCGAACAGCGGCAGTTGCTGCTCGGGCGGCTGCTCGGGCAGGGGCCGCAGGATGCCCTTCGGCCGCCCGGTGGTGCCGGAGGAATAGAGCATCGCGGTGCCGACGCATTCATCGGCAATCGGCGTCGACGGCAGGCCCGCGGTCGCATCTGCGAGGCCGACGATGCGCTCGCTCTCGCCTACGCCGTCGGCGACGATGCAGAGCTCGATCCGCTCGCAGCCCTTGATCGCCTCGCGCGCGACGTCGAGCTTGGCCATTGACGTGATGAGGATGCGCGACTGGCTGTTGTCGAGGATGTAGGCGAGCTCGCCCGCAGTGAGATAGGAGTTGACGCAGGTGTAATAGAGCCCGGACCGCTCGCCGGCGCCGCAGGCCTCGAGATAACGGCTGTTGTTCTCCATGAAGATCGCGTAGTGGTCGAGCCGCCCGAGGCCGCGCCTGCGAAACAGCTGCGCCAGGCGATTGCAGCGGCGGTCGAGCTCGCGATAGGTCACGGCCTCGCCCGTTGCCGCCATGATGAAAGCCGGCTGCAACGGCCGCAGACGCGCGTGTTTGCCCGTGTACATTCCTGAGTTCCCTCCCTGCTGTTGCCGCAATGTTCAGCGGCCGTTCGCTTGTTTTCCAAGGAATGTAGCGGCGGGAACCCGAGACGTCATGCGCGAAATTGTCCTCGTGGTCGCGTCGGCCTGCCCATTTGGGCAGTATTCGCTTCGCTTGCGCTCAGCCCATGATGGCCGGACGGGGCAAAAATTATCATCATGAAACCAGCGTATAGAAAAACCCGGGAAGCTGCCCTAAGCTCGGCGGCCTGCGGCATGGTATGAGGGGAGGGCGGCGTTTGTTTGCAGTCGAGCCATCGGAGCCTTTCCAGCCAATGCTGCACCGGCATCGCCCCCTCGTAGGCGCCGCAGCCGCAATCGCCCTGATCGCGCTCCTGCTGGGCGGCTGCGAGCAGAAACCGCAAGCGGCAGCAGCCGCGCCGCCGGCGCTTCCCGTCACGGTCGCGCAAGCCGTCAAGCGCACCGTGACCGACTGGGACGAGTTCACCGGCCGGTTCGATGCCGTCGAGGAGGTGCAGGTCAAGGCCCGGGTCGGCGGCTTCGTCACCAATGTCGAGTTCAAGGACGGCGACATGGTCCATGCCGGCGACCTGCTCTATATCATCGACCCGCGCCCGTTCGAGGCCGTTGCCGAGCAGGCCGACGGCCAGTTGTCCGACGCGCGCGCCAAGGTGGAACTTGCAAAACGCGATCTCGATCGCGGCTTGAACCTGGTCCAGACCAGCGCCGTCTCCGAACAGGTCGTCGACCAGCGCCGCCAGGCGCTGCAGGCCGCGCATGCCGCGGAAATGCAGGCCGAGGGCGCGCTGAAGGCGGCGCAGCTCAACATCGAGTTCACCCATGTGCTGGCGCCGATCGCCGGCCGCGTCAGCCGCCACCTCGTCAGCGTCGGCAATCTGGTGCAGGGCAGCGACAACGGCACCTCGACGCTCCTGACCTCCATCGTCTCGCTGGATCCGATCTACATCTATTTCGACATGGACGAGGCGACCTACCTGAAGAACAACAAGCTCTGGTTCGAGGGCAAGCGGCCGAGCTCGCGCGAGACGCCGAATCCGGTTCAGGTGTCGCTGACGGGCGAAACCAAGCCCTCGCATGACGGCCACATGGATTTCGTCGACAACCGGATGGACGTCTCCACCGGCACGCTGCGCGGCCGCGCGGTGATCGACAATCACGACCTCTCGATCCTGCCCGGGCAGTTCGGGCGGGTACGGCTGATCGGCAGTTTGCCTTACGAGGCGCTGTTGATTCCGGACAGCGCGATCGCGACCGACCAGTCGCGCAAGATCGTCTTTGTCGTGAAGGACGACGATACGGTGGAGGCGCGCACCGTCGAGCTCGGACCGCTTGATGACGGTCTGCGGGTGATTCGCACCGGTCTGAAGGCTGAAGACCGCGTCATCATCGACGGCATCCAGCGCGCCCGGGTCGGCGCCAAGGTGAGCCCGCAAGCGGGCAAGATCACTGGCGACAAGTCATGAATCTTGGAAGCCTGTCCGTCAATCGGCCGATTCTTGCGATGGTGCTGTCCATCGTGCTCCTGATCGTGGGCGCGCTCGCCTACACCACGCTGCCGGTGGCCGAATATCCCGAGGTAGTGCCGCCGACCGTGGTCGTCACGGCGCAATATCCCGGCGCCTCGGCGCAGACCATCTCCGACACCGTCGCGGCGCCCATCGAGCAGCAGATCAATGGCGTCGAGGACATGCTGTACATGTACAGCCAGGCCACCTCGAACGGCCAGCTCACCATCACCGTCACCTTCAAGCTCGGCACCGATCTCGACAAGGCGCAGGTCTTGGTGCAGAACCGCGTCGCGATCGCACAGCCGCAGCTGCCGGACGAGGTGCAGCGCAACGGCGTCGTCACCCGCAAGAACTCGCCCGACATCCTGATGGTCGTGTTCATGCTGTCGCCCGACGACAGCCTCGACCAGCTCTATATCTCCAACTATGCGCTGCTGCAGGTGCGCGACCAGCTGCTGCGGCTCGACGGCATCGGCGACATCCAGATCTTCGGCGCGCGCGACTATTCCATGCGGGTCTGGCTCGACCCGGACAAGATCGCCACCCTCGGCATGACCGCGGGCGACGTGGTGGCCGCGATCCGCGCCCAGAACCTGCAGATCACCGGCGGCCAGATCGCCGGGCCCCCGATCGCCGACCGCGCCTTCCAGCCGAATCTCACGTTCACCGGGCGGCTGAAGGACATTGCCCAGTTCGAGGACATCGTCGTCAAGGCGGGCGAGGACGGTCGCACGGTGCGGCTGCGAGACGTCGCCCGGGTCGAGCTCGGCGCGCTGGATTATTCGACCAACAGCTTCATGCTGCGCAAGACCGCGGTCGCGATGCTGGTGACGCAGCGTCCTGGCTCGAATGCGCTTGCGACCGCCAAGGGCATTTCCGACACCATGGCGCGGCTGAAGGGGAGCTTTCCGAAAGGGCTGGACTACAACATAGGATACAACCCGACCGAGTTCATCGCTCAATCGATCCACGAGCTGATCAAGACCATCTACGAGGCGATGATCCTGGTGGTGATCGTCGTGCTGGTGTTCCTGCAGGGCTGGCGGCCCGCGATCATCCCGATCGTGGCGATTCCGGTGTCGCTGGTCGGCACCTTCGCCGCCATGGCCGCGCTCGGCTATGCCATCAACAATCTCACGCTGTTCGGCCTCGTGCTTGCGGTCGGCATCGTGGTCGACGACGCCATCGTGGTGGTCGAGAATGTCGAGCGGCACTTGCGCGACGGGATGGGACGGCGCGAGGCGGCGCTCAAGACCATGGAGGAGGTCGGCGGTGCGCTGGTCTCGATTGCGCTGGTGCTGTGCGCGGTGTTCGTGCCGACCGCCTTTCTGGGCGGCATCTCCGGGCTGTTCTTCCAGCAATTCGCCGTCACCATCGCGGTCGCCACCGCGATCTCCTGCTTCTGCTCGCTGACGCTGTCGCCGGCGCTTGCTTCGCAGATCCTGGTCGGCCACGAGGAGCATCGCAGGCCTGCTGCGTGGAACATCATCGGCCGGGCCTGGGAGGCTTTCACCGGCGTTTTCAATCGCGGCTTTGACTGGCTCTCCAATTTCTATGCCGATATCGCCGGCTTCGTGATCCGCCATCGCGTGGTGATGCTGCTGGTCTATGTCGCGCTGATCGGCAGCGCCGGATGGCTGATCGCGACCACGCCACAGGGCTACATTCCGGCCCAGGACCGCGGCTATGTCATCATCTCCGCGCAATTGCCCGGCGCGGCTTCGCTGGCGCGCACCACCGACATCGTGAAACGGATCCAGGACATCGCGCTCGATACGCCCGGCATCATCCGCGTGGCCGCCTTCGCAGGTCTGTCGGGTGCGACGCGGACCCAGGCCTCCAACTCCGCGGCGCTGTTTCCGGTGTTCGAGGAGCCCGAGGTGCGGCTGAAGAAGGGCCTGACCGCCGCCATCATCACCGCCAATCTGCGCAAGCGGCTGGCTTCGATCGAGGGCGCGTTCATCATCGTGATCCCGCCGCCGCCGATCCCGGGCATCGGCACCGGCGGCGGCTTCACCATGCGCATCGAGGACCGGCAGGGCCGCGGCTCCCAGCTGCTGGCGGCTGCGACCGACGAGCTCGTCAACGCCGCCCGCAAGGCGCCGGGATTGACGTCGGTATTCTCGCCCTACAGCGCCAACACGCCGCAAACCTTCGTCGACATCGACCGTGTCAAGGCGCAGAAGCTCGGCGTGCCGATCCAGAACGTCACCGACGCCATCGAGACCTATTTCGGCTCGACCTATGTCAACGACTTCAACATCCTCGGTCGCACCTACCACGTCACTGCGCAGGCGGATCTCAAGTTCCGCAAGGAAACGGCCGACCTCGCGCGCCTGCGCACCCGTAATGCCGCCGGCGACATGGTGATGCTCGGCAGCGTCGTCGACTTCAAGGACGTCTCGGGCCCGGATCGCGTGGCGCGCTACAACCTGTATTCGACCGCCGAATTGCAGGGCGAGTCCGTGGCCGGTACGAGCTCGGCCACCGCGATCGCCACCATGAAGAAGCTCGCCGACGACACCTTGCCGACCGGCTTCGCCTATGAATGGACCGATTTGTCCTTCCAGCAGGTCACCGGCGGCAATGCCGGCCTCTACGTGTTCCCGATCTGCGTGCTGTTCGTCTATCTCGTGCTCGCCGCGCAATATGGCAGCTGGACGCTGCCGTTCGCCGTGATCCTGATCGTGCCGATGTGCCTGCTTGCGGCAACGCTGGGCGTGCGCATCATGGGGCAGGACGTGAACATCCTCACCCAGATCGGCTTTGTGGTGCTGGTCGGGCTTGCCGCCAAGAACGCCATCCTGATCGTGGAGTTCGCCCGCGACATCGAGCTCGAGGGGCGCGGGCGGCTGGATGCCGTGATCGAGGCCTGCCGCCTGAGACTGCGGCCGATCCTGATGACCTCGTTCGCCTTCATTCTGGGCGTGCTGCCGCTCGTGATCTCCAGCGGAAGCGGATCGGAGATGCGCCAGGCGGTCGGAGTTGCCGTGTTCTTCGGCATGCTGGGCGTGACGCTGTTCGGCCTCGTCTTCACGCCGATCTTCTACATGGTGGTGCGCAACCTCGCCGACGGCGGCAAGCCGAAACTAGAAAAAGAAGCCAAGGCCGCCTAAAAGCCGGCCGGACCAGAGACTGCCCTAGCGGCCAAACTTTCGGCCGCGCGCAAAATGGGTAGGCAAGTCCGGGGTTGTTCAATATCAAGGGTTCTTCAAACAGCATCGGTTTCGAAAATTGCTGGGGAGGCGAGCATGAAGTTTGGATTTTGGGCGGCGGCCGCGGTGGGTGCGACGTTGTTCGCGCAGCCGGCGGCGGCGCAGGTCAAGATCGGCATCCTGAACGACCAGTCGGGTGTCTATGCCGATTATGGCGGCAAATATTCGCTTGAAGCCGCCAAGATGGCGGTCGAGGATTTCGGCGGCGAGGTCTTGGGCCAGAAGATCGAGCTCGTCAGCGCCGACCACCAGAACAAGCCGGATCTTGCGGTCGCCATTGCGCGGCGCTGGTATGACGCCGAGGGCGTCGACATGATCACGGAGCTCACCACCTCCTCGGTCGCGCTCGCGGTGCAGGAGCTGTCCAGGGACAAGAAGAAGATCGACATCGTGGTCGGCGCCGCGACTTCGCGCATCACGGGCGATGCCTGCACGCCCTACAGCTTCCACTGGGCCTTCGACACAAGGGCGCTTGCGGTCGGCACCGGCGGCGCCCTGGTAAAAGAGGGCGGCGACACCTGGTTCTTCCTGACCGCCGACTACGCCTTCGGCTACGCGCTGGAAAAGGACACCAGCGACATCGTCACGCAGAACGGCGGCAAGGTGCTGGGCTCGGTGCGCGTGCCGCTGAATTCGTCGGACTTCTCGTCCTTCCTGCTGCAGGCGCAGAGCTCGAAGGCCAAGATCGTGGGGCTCGCCAATGCCGGCCTCGATACCACCAACTCGATCAAGCAGGCGGCCGAATTCGGCATCGTCAAGGGCGGCCAGAAGCTCGCCGGCCTCCTGATGGTGCTGTCGGACGTGCACGGCCTCGGGCTGGAAACGGCGCAGGGCCTTGTGCTGACGGAGGGCTTCTACTGGGACCGCGACGACAAGTCCCGCGCCTTCGGCGAGCGCTTCATGCAGCGCACCGGCCGGATGCCGAACATGATCCAGGCCGGCACCTATTCGGCCACGCTCAGCTACCTCAAGGCGGTCAAGGCCGCCGGCACCAAGGATTCCGACGCAGTCGCAAAGAAGCTCAAGGAGCTGCCGGTCGACGATGCCTTCGCCAAGGGCAAGGTGCTGGAGAACGGCCGCATGGTGCACGACATGTATCTGTTCGAGGTGAAGAAGCCGTCGGAATCGAAGAAGCCCTGGGACTACTACAAGCAGCTCGCCACCATCCCTGGCGACAAGGCGTTCTTCACGGCCAAGGAAAGCGGCTGCCCGCTGACGAAGTAATTGCGCGCTCGTCGAGTCGTCCCGGCGAAGGCCGGCACCCACAACCCCAGGCGGATGTTGTCGCGAACAACAGCGTCCGCCCGTGTCCCACTTACACAGATTCCGCGGTATGGCTCCCGGCCTTCGCCGGGACGACCGCGGAGCGAGTGGCATCACCCATGCACCAGCCGCCACGCGATCGCACCCAGCGATCCCAGCAGCAGCACGGCTGCGGCCAGCAACTGGATCATGTAACCCGCGCTGCGCTTTTCCGCCGCCTTCTCGTAGCCGGTCATGTAGAGGAAGCGGCCGACGATCCACACGAGGCCTGCGAGCGCAGCGTAGAGATCGCTGACATAGATCGCAAACAGCCACAGCGAGGGCAGGAAGATCGGCAGCCATTCCAGCGTGTTCATCTGCACGCGAAACACCCGCTCGAAATCCGGATTGCCGGAGATCGCCGGCGCCTTGATCTTGTAGGCCGCGCGGGCCTTCGCCACGCGTATGCTGGTGTAGAAATAGAACAGAAGCGCAAGGCAGGTGACGAGCGCAGTGTCGTGATACATGGAAACTCCCCTCCGTTGTCGGCGCCATCAATAGCCGGTCAACTCGAGATAGCCCATCCCCTTGTGCGTGCCGTGAAAGCTGATCGGCCCCTCCCAGTAGGAAAATCCGGTGCCCATCCAGGCGCGCGGATTGAGCGGCACCGTGTGAATGGCGAACTCGAGTGAGGGAATCGCGACGTCCCACCGTACCGGCAGCTTGCGCCCGTCGATCTCGACCGTCTCCTTTGGCGTCATCGCGACATCAGCCGAGCTCAGCTGTCGCGTGCCGCCGTCGGCAGCGATGAAGGTGCCGGAGATGTAGTTGTTGCCGTTCCTCTCGCGCATCCGGTACAGCATCAGCTTTTCGCCGCTTGCCAGGTGCAGGGCAAACCAGTCCCAGCCGGTCTGGCCGGCGGCAAGCGGCTGGCTGCTCCATTCGCGGTCCATCCAGGCCTGGCCCACGACATCGACGGCCTTGTCGTCGATGGCGAGGCGTCCGCGCGCCTTGAAAAAGGGTTGGCTGTAGTAATACGACGCCTGGCCGCGGTCGGATTTCCTGCTGTAGCCACCGTCGCCCTGCAGCACCAGCGGCCGGTCGGCGTCGAGCTTGAGGCTGTAGGAAAAATCCTTTGCTGTCGCCGTAAGCGCGAGCGGCGCGATGCGGTTGGCATCGGTGGTGTCGTTCCCACGCATCTCCCAGGCATCGATGAAGGCGTGGAACGGGCTGGTCCCGACGCCCGCTTGCCCGACGCCGCCGCGTGCAAAACATTCGCTGAAGCGGTGGGTGTCGGCGCGCGTCGCCGCCGCGTGGGCCATCCAGATCTGCTGGTTCGCCCAGCCTGCGCGCTGCGGACCGGGCTGCAAGGCCTGGCGGAACAATGTCCATTGCACGCCATAGGCCGTGCCGCCGCTGTCGGTGAGATTGGCGGTCAGGTACCACCATTCGATGCGGAAGTCCGGGTGTGGCCCGTGATCGGCGGGAAAGGAAAACACCTTGCCGGGCGTCACCTGCGCATAATCATCGGCATTGCTGCCGAGCCCCGCATAGCCTTGCGCAAGCGCGCGCCAGGGACGAAGGGCCATGGCCGCAAGCCCGCCTGCAACCGCACGGCGCGATATCCTTGCGTCAGCGCTCATTGGCGAACACCTTGACCAGGCTTGCCGGCTGCATGCGCGCCAGCCGCGCCACCGGCAACAGCGAAGCCAGCAGCGACGCCGCCATGGCGACGCCAAGCAGTTTCACCAGCTGCAGCGGAAACACGTGGAACGGCAGGCGCCAGCCGAACGCCTTCACATTCACGATCGCAATCAGGCACCACGCGACCAGCAGCCCCAGCGGCAAGGCAAGCAGGGCCGTGATCAGTGCGACCGAGAGCGTCTTGGTCAGCTCGATCCCGGCGAGCTGACGGCGCGTGAGGCCGATCGCCCACAGCGGGGCCAGCTGCGGCAGGCGCGAATTGGCGAGCGTCAGGAGGCTGGTCAACAGCGCAATGCCGGCAACGCCGAGCGTGAAGGCGTTCAGCGCCGCTGTCACCGCAAAGGTGCGGTTGAAGATGCGCAAGGAGTCCGCCTTCAAATTCGCCTGGTCGACGAGGTTGCGGCCATCGAGCCCGAATTTGTCCGAGAGCGCCGCGAGCAGCGCGGCCGTTGCGCCCGGCTTGGCCCGCAGTGCCATCCGCGTTTTCGGCGTTTGCGGGAAATGCGACATCAGCGTCCGGACATTTACCGCGAGCTGGCTCTTCGGGTTGCCATAATCGGCATAACGCCCGATCACCCGCAGCCGCCAATTGCCCGTCGGCGTCGGCAGGTCGATGGTGTCGCCGAGCCGGATATTGGCGCGTTCGGACAATTGCTCGCTGACGAAGGCCGCATCGCCCACGCGCAACCGGGCCCATGCGCCGGGCGCGGACTCCAGCAGCGGCCAGTGGGCCTGGTAGGTCGCATCATCGGGCAGGCCGAACACTTCCAGCGGCGCGCCATCGAATTGCGCATCCGCGCGGCCGCCCTGCAGGATCGCCGCCACGTCGTTGCGCGTCGCCAGCCAGTCCTTGATGCTTGCAGCTTGCGCATCGTCCGAGGCGACGAGATAGATGTCGGCGGTGAGACGCCCGTCGAGCCAGGTGACGAAGGTGCGGCTGAAGGTCTCGACCATGGTGCCGACGCCGACATTCACCGCCAGCGCCAGGAGTAGCGCCATCAAGGCGAGCGACAGTCCGGACAGCTGCTGGCGGCTGTCGGCCCAGAACCATTGTGCGATCGCGCCCTCCGCGGTTCGCTCGCCGGCCGTGAGCGCAGCGTCCAGCAGCGACGGCAACAGCAGCGCAGCGCCCAGCAGGAGCGCGGCGAGCACCGCAAAGCCCGCGAGCAGCGAATTGCCGTACCAGAGCAGCAAGGCTGCCAGCGCGAGAATGGCGAGCGCCGCGGCACTCTGCAGCATCAGCCAGCGATGTTGCGCCTGCTGCCAGGCCTGCGGCTGCGCGGTCGACAGCAGCGGCAGACGGATCGCCTTCGCAAGGCTGGTGGCGGCGGCGACCAGCGCGCCGGCGACGCTGATCACGAGTCCGGCGATCCACCATTCCGGGCGAAGCGACAGCTCGCCCGGAATCTGCGCGCCATAGAGCCCGCGCAACGAGGCCGCGACGTCGGGCAGCAGCGCCGCCGCGATGAAATAGCCGCACACGAGCCCCAGGAGGCCGGCCACCAGTGCCAGCGACACCAGCTCGATCACCAGCACGCTGTTGAGCATCAAGGCCGAGGCGCCGCAGGCGCGCAGGGTTCGCAACATCGGCAGGCGCTGCTCGAAGGCGAGCCCGATCGCGGAGTTGACGATGAAGAGGCCGACCACGAAGGACAACAGCCCGAAGGCGGTGAGGTTGAGGTGAAAGCTGTCGGTCAGCCGCTCGAGATCGGTCTCGGCATCGGGCTGCACCAGGCGGAGCTGATCGCCCACGACCTGCTCGAGCGGCGGCGTCGCGCCCTTCGGCTTGCCGACCAGAAGCCGCGACACCTCGCCCGGCTTGTGCAGCAGCGCCTGCGCGATGCCGATGTCGACCACCAGCACGTCGCCCACCAGTTCGCGCTGTGCATGCAGCGGGGGGAGTCTTTCGCCGCCGGCGATGTCGGGCGTGGCCCCTTCGGTCAGCGAAAGATCGGCCAGCGTGTCCGGCGCGACCAGTGTCTGCCCGGGCGGCAGCATGAATTTCTGCAGGTCGTCGCTGCCGAGCGAAGGCGCATTGCCGACATCGACCGGCAGCGTCACCGGCTCGATGCCGAGCAGCCGAAGGCTGCGTCCGCCGATCTGCACGCGGCCCTCCACGACCGGCGAGACCTGCCAGCCGGCGCGGCGCAGCCTGATGAACAGGTCTTGCGAAACCATGCCGCCCGCGCGCGCCACCAGCGCCGCGGTGCGCGCGCCGCCGAATACGGCGGCAGCGCGGTCGTAGGATTCGCGCGCCTCCTGGTTCAGCGCCTGCACCCCGCTCCAGAGCGCGGTCGCCGAGATCAGGCCGATGAGCAAAGTCGCCAGCTGCATCTTGTGCCGGCGCCAATGGCTGAGCAGCACGGCGAGGATCCACAGCGCGCGCCTCATGCGATGACCCCGGCATGCAGGGTGACATGGCGGTCGAGCGTTGCGGCGAGCCGTGCGCTGTGGGTGACCATCAGGAAGGCGCAGCCGGTGCGCGCAACGAGATCGCGGGTCAGCGCCAGCACGTCGTCGGCGGTTGCCTCGTCGAGATTGCCGGTCGGCTCGTCCGCCAGCAGCAGCAGCGGTTTGACGGCAAGCGCGCGCCCGATCGCCACCCGCTGCTGCTGGCCGCCGGACAATTGCTCGGGGTAGCGCTTCAGGAGCTGGCCCAGGCCGAGCCGCTCGATCAGCTCCGCCTGCCAGGCGGGATCGTGGCGGGAGGCCAGCCGGGCCTGGAAGGCGAGATTGTCGGCGACGCTCAGGCTCGGCACCAGGTTGAACTGCTGGAACACCAGTCCCAGCCGGTCGCGCCGCAGCGCCGCGCGCGCGGCATCCGAGAGCTTGGTGATGCAGGCATCGCCGATGAAGATCTCGCCGCCATCGGCGGCGTCGAGCCCCGCGATCAGATGCAGCAGCGTGCTCTTGCCAGAGCCGGATTCCCCCGTCAGCGCCACGCGCTCGCCGGCGGCCACGCTGAGGTCGACCCCGCGCAGCACGGCGATCTTCTCGCCGGCGGAGGAATAGGATTTTTCAAGATCGTGAATGCTCAGCACGGTTCCTTGCCCGTTGGCATGATCCGGAAATTGCGCCGCGGCGTTCCGAAAACATATGCCCGATTGGAGAGCGGGTGCATGCAGCACCCGTTTGTGATGGATGATGGCCCGACGATGGCCGTCGCGTACCGTTGGATGGAATGTTAACGAAAGGCCGGGGTTGCGTTGCCGCCGGTCTGGTCTGTAGCATGGAACCGTCCATTCAAGGGACCACCAAAGCAAGCATAAGACGGGGAAGGATTCACATGGCTGCGCAGCCGACGCCAAGAGGCGCCTGGAAGATCACGTTTCTGCTATTTTTGCTGATGGTGGTGAATTTCGCGGACAAGATCGTGGTCGGTCTCGCGGGCGTGCCGATCATGACCGAGCTGAAGCTCTCGCCGGAGCAGTTCGGGCTGCTCGGATCCTCCTTCTTCCTGCTGTTCTCGATCTCGGCCATCGTGGTCGGTTTCATCGTCAACCGTGTCCAAGCGCGCTGGGTGCTGCTGGCGCTGGCCGCGGTCTGGGCGCTGGCGCAGTTCCCGATGGTCGGCAGCGTCAGCTTTGCAACGCTCATCGTCTGCCGCGTGATTCTCGGCGCCGGTGAGGGGCCGGCGGCGTCGGTCGCGGTCCATGCCATGTTCAAGTGGTTTCCCGACGAGAAGCGGACGCTGCCCACCGCGGTCCTGCTGCAGGGCTCGGCCTTCGGCGTGATCCTCGCGGTGCCCGCGCTCAACTGGGTGATCGTCAATTACGACTGGCATTACGCCTTCGGCGCGCTCGGCGTAGTCGGGCTCCTGTGGGTGGTCGCATGGCTGTTCATGGGCCGGGAGGGGCCGCTGACGCAGAGCGCCGCGGCCGCGGCAGCCGAGCCGAAAACTCCCTATCTTCGCCTGCTCACCTCGCGCACCTTCATCGGCTGCGTGGCCGCGACCTTCGGGGCCTATTGGGCGCTGTCGCTGGGGCTCACCTGGTTCACATCGTTCATCGTCAACGGGCTCGGCTATTCGCAGCAGCAGGCGGGCTTCGTCTCCATCCTGCCCTGGATTTTCGGGGCGACCATCGTGTTGCTCACGGGCTGGGTCTCGCAGGTCCTGATGGCGCGCGGCATGTCGACCCGCGGCGCCCGCGGCGTGCTCGGCGCGGCACCGCTCGTGATCGGCGGCGGTATCCTGGCGATGCTGCCCTATGTCCAGGGATCGACAGCGGTGACGATCGTGCTGCTCGTGATTGGCTCCGGCCTCTGCAGCTCGATCTATGTGGTCTGTCCTCCGATGCTCGGCGAGTTCACGCCGACCTCGCAGCGCGGCGCCGTGATCGCGATCTACGGCGCGCTCTACACGCTGGCCGGCATCATCGCGCCCGCCGTGATGGGCAGCGTGATCCAGCATGCGGAGACGCCGATGCAGGGCTATCTGCACGGCTTCACCATCAACGCGGTTATCATGGTGATGTCGGGGCTGCTCGGGCTGCTCCTGCTCTGGCCCGATTCGGAGCGCGCACGGCTGCGGGGCCAGACGCCGGTGCGCTTTGCGCCGTCGTCGCGGGCAAGCGGACGGGCGCGGGCGTAGGCATCAACGCCGACGCCCCGGCGAAAAGCCGGGACGACAGCGGAGTATGTTGACGCCGCGCTTTCCTAATTCAGCGTGCCTTGCACGCCGCGCACCAGTTTCCCCGGCCGCGCGCCGGTGGGCGTGCCCTGTCGCTGCGTGACCACGCCCGAAACGATGGTGGCGTCGTAGCCGTCGACCTGCTGCAGCAGGCGGCGGCCGCCGACGGGCAGGTCGTAGTGCACCTTCGGCGGGTGCAGGTGCAGGCGGCCGTAATCGATCACGTTGATGTCGGCCTTGTAGCCGGGCGCGATCAGGCCGCGATCGGCGAGACCGACCGAGAGTGCGGTCTTGCGCGCCTGGGCCGCCACCACGAAGGGGATCGAGAGCTTCTCGCCGCGCGAGCGGTCGCGGGTCCAGTGCGTCAGCAGGTAAGTCGGGAAACTCGCATCGCAGATGATGCCGCAATGCGCGCCGCCGTCGCTCAGGCCCGGCACCGAGCGCGGGTCGCTCAGCATCTCGCGCGTGGCGTCGAGATTGCCATCGGCATAATTGAGGAACGGCACGTAGAGCATGCCGCGGCCGTCATCCGACAGCATCGCCTCATAGGCGAGCTCTTCCGGCTTGCGGCCGAGCTTCCGCGCCTTTGGCCCCAGTGCATTCTCGGGCGGCTGCTCATAATCGGGGGGATCGCCGAGCAGGTACATCTTGTCGTAATTGGGCCGGAAGAACAGCGGATCGTCGGTCGCGGTGGCGCTCTCCTCGAGGATCGCCGCGCGCACCGCCGGCTGGCGCAACCGTGCAAGCCGCTCGGCGAGCGGCAGGTGGGCGATCGCCTTGTAGCTCGGATGGGTCTGGAACGGGTTGCGCGACAATTCGAGCCCGAGCAGCAGGCCGACCGGGCGCGCCGCGATCTGCGCCGTGATCGAAAGTCCCCGCGCGGCTGCCGCGTTGATCTCTGCCAGCGTCCGGCGCCAGCGCTGCGGTTCGCGGTCGTTCTGCGTCACCGAAAACGAGATCGGGCATTTTGTCTTCTCGGCCACCCGCAGCATCATCGGCAGGTCTTCATGCAGGGTGGAGAGATCGAGCACGAATTGCAGCACGCTCCGTCCTTCGCCATGCATCGCGGCCGCAATCGCGGTCAATTCGTCCTCGCCGGCCTTGAGCGTCGGGGTGAAGTCGCCGGTCGAGGTGCGATGGTTGAGCGTGCGCGAGGTGGAGAAGCCGAGTGCGCCCGCATGCACGGCTTCGCCCGCGAGCTTTGCCATCCTGGCATTGTCTTCCGCCGAGGAGGGATCGCGGCGGGCGCCGCGCTCGCCCATGACATAGACGCGAAGCGCGGCATGCGGCAGTTGCGCGCCGATGTCGATGTCGAAATCGCGTTTGCCGAGCCAGTTCATGTAGTCGGGAAAGCTTTCCCATTCCCAGGGAATGCCGGCGCTCAGCACCGGCTCCGGGATGTCCTCGACGCCTTCCATCAGCTGGATCAGCCGCTGATGATCGGCCGGCCTGCACGGCGCGAAGCCGACGCCGCAATTGCCCATGATCGCGGTGGTGACCCCGTTCTGTGACGAGGGTGAGATGTCCTGGCTCCAGGTCACCTGGCCGTCGTAATGGGTGTGGACGTCGACAAAGCCCGGGGTCACGAGTTTGCCGCGCGCGTCGATCTCCTCGCGGCCTTTGCCCGCGATCTTGCCGACCTCGCTGATGCGGCCGTCTTGAATGGCGATATCGGCTTCGAACAGCTTGCCGCCGCTGCCGTCAGCGATGGTGCCGCCGCGGATCACGAGATCTGGATTGGCCGGCATTGGCCTACTCCCCGGATGTTTGTTGTGGTTGGCTGCATCATCGGCGCAAGCCCCCAACTGTCAACCGCGGGGATCAGAACTCAGCAATGCGTGGGAACCGCGCTCGGAGTTGCGTGCGCGAGCTGCCTCCACACGTCATGCCCTGGACGAGCCCGGCCATGTCGCTCAGGTCCGCGATCTCCCGCCTCGCTGCCGGCGGGTCCCGGCTTGCACCAGGACGACGGCTCAGGCGCGGGCGTCCGCCTTCCGCTCCGTGAACGGCGTCAGCGCGACCGTCAGCACCATGAACAGCGCCGACAGGCCGAACACCCAATGCGGCAGGTTCTGGTCCATGATCCAGCCGAACAGAACCGGGCTGAGAATCCCAGAGAAATTGAAGCCGGTGGAGACGAGGCCGAAGGCACGGCCTGCGGCGCCCGGGGGCGCGGCGTTGCGCACCAGCATGTCGCGCGAGGGCGCGATCACCCCGCCGAGAAAGCCCGCGACCGTCATCGCGACCATCAATATCGCCGCCGGCAGCGCCACCAGCGCAATCACCAGCACAATGGCCGTGTTGATGCCGAAGCACACCGCGGCGACCTGGCCGTGGCGCCTGGTGTGATCGGCGAGAAAGCCGCCGGCGAGCACGCCGACCGCGGCCGCGCCGAGATAGGCGGTGAGCGCCACGTTGGCTGTCGAGAACGAGGCGCCGTAGCCGTTCATCAGCGCCACCAGCCCGAAATTGGAGATGCCGGCCGTGGACAGGCCGAGCAGCATGAAGAAGATGGTGAGCACGACCAGCGCCGTCGTGATGATGCTTTGCTTCGTAGGCGCGTTGCCGCTGGCGGTCTGATGCTTGGCGCTCGCCTCGGGCACGCCGAACAGCAGCAGCGAGAACGCCACCACGATGCCGATGCCCCCGATCGCCGCAAGCGCGCCGGTGCCGCCGACCCAGGTCATGAGCCCCGCGACGATCACGGGCGTGACCGCGGTGCCGAGATAGCCGGCAAAGGTGTGGATGGAAAAGGCGCGGCCCATGCGCGCCTCATCCATATGCGCGGCGAGGATGGCGTAATCGGCGGGATGATAGACGCTGTTGGCGAGCCCCAGCAGCACGGCGCTCGCGACCAGCACCGGATAGGTCAGATGCAGCGCGAGCAGGATCAAGGACACGCCGCCCAGGATCATCCCGAGCAGCAGGATCTTTCGCGCGCCAAGGTGATCGACCAGATAGCCGGTCGGCGCCTGGGTCAGCGCCGAGACCACGGCGAACACCGTCAGCGCAAAGCCGAGTTGCAGATAGTCGACCCCGAGCGCCGCCTTCAGGAATGGGAACAGCATCGGCAGCACCAGGATGTGAACATGGCTGACCCAATGCGCCACCGAGATCAAGGCGAGCGTGCGCAGGCCGGTGTCCGCCTTGGACTCGGCTTCAATTTGCTGCGGTGCGGCGAGAATGTCGACCATTGCGGGATGCGGATTCCGGCTGTTTTCCAGGCGGCCAAACTATCGGTTGAAGCGGTTATTTGTCCATGAACGGTGGCGCATGGCAGCGTTGGCGTGAGACTACTGCCGCCATGCGCGTCGGGAATAGGTTTCTCCGACCCGTCACCCTGAGGTGCTCGCGAAAGCGCGAGCCTCGACGGGCGACGGCCCGCGCTGCTGCATCCGGGCCGTTCATCCTTCGAGGCTCGCTCCGCTCGCACCTCAGTATGACGGTGATGGACGGGGCGCTCGCGATCGGAGCAGGCTTAGGCTCCGCCGTCATTGCGAGCAAAGCGACGCAATCCAAGGCCACGGCAAGGACTCTGGATTGCCGCGTCGCTTCGCTCCTCGCAATGACGGAGAGTTACAGCGGCTCGTCGTCGTTGCCGGAGCGATCGCGCTTGGGCGTGGCGATGTCGCCGTCTTCGTAATCGTCGTTGTCATCGAGCTGCGGCGGCGCCGGTGGCGGCTTCTTCGCCTTGTCGTCTGCCTTCTTGCCGGGCTCGTCCTTCCTGCCGCTGCCACCCATGCGCCCCTCCTCTGTCGTCGTCAGGCCGCCTGCACCGGGCCGCCCGCTTTCTTCCAGGCATCCATGCCGCCGGCGATATGGGCGGCGTTGAGGAGGCCGGCGTCCTTGGCGGCTGCGACCGCCATTGCCGAGCGTTCGCCGAAGGCGCAGAAGAACACGATGCGGCGGCCGGTGGCGGCGGCGACCTCGCGCAGCATGCCGCCCGGCTTCAGATTGTCCTCGATCGAGGGATAGGGCGCGTGCAGCGCGCCCGCGAGCGTGCCGTGCTTGCAGCGCTCGCCGCTCTCGCGCAAATCGACCAGCAGGATGTCGGGGCGGCCGAGGGCTGCGATCGCCTCGAGCGGGCTGAGCGCACGGCCCTCTTTCGCAAGCTCCTCCTGGTGCAGGCCGACATGCATGTTGGCGGGCACCGCGACATCCATCATCTTCGGATTGGGCAGCTTCAGATTGTTCATCAGCTCGATATAGTCGTCGACCGAGCGTACCTGCAGCCGCGGATTGTAACGCTTCTCTTCGCCGATGGTGGAGACGGTGTCGCCCTTGTAGTCATGGGCGGGATAGACCAGTGTCTCCTCCGGCAGTTTCAGGAGGCGGTTGAAGATCGAATCATATTGCGCCCGCGCGCTGCCGTTCTGGAAATCGGTGCGGCCGGTGCCGCGGATCAGAAGCGTGTCGCCGGTGAAGACGCGGTCGCCCATCAGGAAGCTGTAGGAATCGTCGGTGTGGCCCGGCGTGTACATGACATCGAGCGCGATCCCCTCGATGGTCACCTTGTCGCCGTCGCCGACCCGCATCGACACCACGTCGGCCTTGCTCTGCTCGCCCATGATGGTGATGCAATGGGTGCGGTCGCGCAGCTCGCCCAGCCCCGTGACATGGTCGGCGTGCAGATGGGTGTCGACGGCCTTGACCAGCTTGAGATCCAGCTCGCGCAAGAGCTGGCAATAGCGGTCGGCCTTTTCCAGCACCGGATCGAGGATCAGGGCCTCGCCGCCGGCGCGGCTTGCGAGCAGATAGCTGTAGGTGCCGGACACGCTATCGAAAAGCTGGCGGAAGATCATTGTGGTTCGTCCTCAAATGATTCCCAACACTATCACACCAAGATAATCACGGCCGTACATAGCTCCAGCCCTGCTCCTGCAATTCCATCAGTCGCACCACGCCGGAGGGGACGATGGTCGCCTCCGGCACAACCGCAATGGCGTGACCCTCGGCCTTCTCCATGCCCTGCTTGGTATTGTTGCAGGCGGAGAACTGGATCTTGCCGGGGAAGACCAGGTCCTTGAGCCGCCGGATGCGGTCCTGCACCGGCGATGAATCGGTGCGCAGCATGTGCAGCCCCGGTCCATAGGCCACGATCTCGATGTCCACGTCCTCGCCCTTGCCGCGGTAATATTCGATGACGGCATTGACGTTGTTCAGCGCCAGATTCATCACCTGCGGATCGTTCTGATCGACCTGGATTGCGATGCGATGCGCCTTGCCTTCGGCGGCGGCCGTCGTGACGAGGGTGAGGGAGAGGGTGAAGGCGAGAAGGAGATTGCGAAGCATTGCGGAAGCGGTCCTTGATTGTGTTACTCCGTCATTCCGGGGCGATGCGCAGCACCGAACCCGGAATCTCGAGATTCCGGGTTCGGCTCTGCGAGCCGCCCCGGAATGACCGGAGAGAGTCTTTACGGCCTCGGCCGCGAGTATACCCCTTTTTCCCTCACCGGATTAACGCCACGCGCAATGCACAATGACACAAGGCCGTGTCATTGCTCTGCAACACCCGGATTGCCATCGACGCCCTTCAGCGTGACGCCGCTGCCGCGCGATGGCGACGTCTTGTCGGTGCGCAGGTAGTTCGCGAACACGTCCCATATCGGCTTGCCCGTCTGCGCATTGACCGAGGCCCAGCCTGCGACCTTGTAACGCTTGTTCGCCTCCAGCAGCGCGCCATTGTCGAGCCGGAGCTCCGAAATGCGCCGGCCGGCGCGTTCCGCCGGCGTGCAGCTGTAGGTGAGGCCGCCGGTGCGGACCATGTCGCCGCCCTGTTGATAATAGGGGTCGGGATTGAACAGATTGTCGCAGACGTCTTCGAGCACGGCCTTGATGTCGGCGCCGGTCATGCCCTGCACATAGGTCTCGGGATAGGTGATGGCGGTCTCGGCCAGCACGTCCTCCATGGTCAGTGCTTCGCCTGCGAGCTGCGTGGTGCCCCAGCGGAAGCCGGGCGAGAGCGCGATCTCCGCATCGAGCTCGCTTCGCATTGCATCGCAGATGAGCTGGTCGATGGGGCCGGAGAAATTGCCGCGACGGTAGAGCAGGTGCTCCGCGGTTGCGATCTTGTCGAACCAGGCAGCATGCGGCTCGCGCATCCGGTCGATCAGCGCGGCCATTGCCGGATCGGGCTTCAGGAGCTCGGAGAACACCGGCAGCAGGCGATAGCGCGCGCCGCCGACCTTGCCCTTCGACAGCTCGAGATCGAGCACGGCCAGGAATTTTCCGTTCGAGCCGGCATTGGTGACGAGCGTGGTGCCGGCGGCGTTATTGACGGGGATCGGCTGCGGCACGGCGTCATGGGTATGGCCGCCGAGGATGACATCGATGCCGGTGACGCGGCCGGCGAGCTTGAGGTCGACATCCATGCCGTTATGCGACAGCAGGATCACCGCATCGACCTTGTCAGTGTCGCGCAGGCCCTGCACCAGCTTCTGCAGCTCCTCGTCGTGGATGCCGAAGGTCCAGCCGGGCGTGAAGCGCTTGGGGTGGGCGATCGGCACGTAAGGGAAGGCCTGGCCGATCACCGCCACGCGATGCCCGCCGATCTCCTTGATCATCGCCGGCTTGAATACGCGCCCGGACGCGGGATCGAACGCCTTGGCGTCGTTGAAGGCGGCCTCTTCGGTCAGGAAGACGTTCTGCGCCAGGAATTCGCCCTTGAAGCGCGCAAGATTGTCACGCAGCGCCGCCTCGCCATAGGTGAACTCCCAATGGCCGGTCATCGCCTCGATGCCGAGCAGATTCGCAGCTTCCACCATGTCGGCGCCGTGCGCCTCATTGGCCTGCCCCGTGCCCTGCCAGAGATCGCCGCCGTCGACGAGCATCGTGCGGCTCTCGCCGGCATCGCTGCGGAGTTTATCGATCAAGGTCTTCAGATGCGCGAAGCCGCCGAGCTTGCCGAAGCGCGGCGCCGATTTCTCGAAGTCGAGGCTGGTGAAGGCGTAAGCCTCCGCGCTGTCGGGGCTGATGCCGAAACGGTCGAGAAAGGCGTTTGCGACCAGATGCGGCGGCTGGCCCGCCATCGCGCCGATGCCGATATTGACGCTGGGTTCGCGGAAATAGACCGGCTTGAGCTGCGCATGCGTATCGGTCAGATGCAGGATGCGTGCATTGCCGAAGCGCGGGAGATCGTAGAGGCTCGCGACGTCGGCCGCGCGCGAGCAGCCTGGCCACGGCAGCAGTGCGGCCGCGCCCGACAGCTTCAGGAAATCTCGCCGGCGTATCGGCATTGCGCGCTTTTTCTCTAGTGGATTTCCGCGTCCTTCCAGCGGTCCTTCTCGGAGGTCGCCTGGAAGATCGATGCCTTTGCCAATGCCTCGGCTTCCTTTGCCGAGGCGATCGCTGCGTCGAAATCGCCCTTTGCCGCCGCCTTCTTCGCGGCGCTCAGGGCGGCCTCTGTCGTGATCCATTGGTTGCGCAGGCTGCCTGCCTCTTTCTCCGCAGCTTCGGCAGCGGCATAGGCCGCCTTGAAGTCAGCCTCGGAGGCGGCGCGCGCAGGCGCGGCCAGCGCGATGAGTCCGATTGCAGCGAGCGCCATGCGCGTCATGGCCGCGCTCCCGGGCCCGAGATCGGCAGGCCATTGCTGACATAGGACAGGAAATATTCGAGGTCGCGATAGTCCTCGGATTGCGCCTCTTCCGGCACGGCGCGGGTCTGGCTGTTGCAGGTGATGAAACGGCGGCTGATCGAGCCCATGCCGGCCCATTCGGAGCGGTAGATCGGCATGGCATTGAGGATGCCGAGCGCTGGCGCCAGGATTTCCGCGCGCAACCGCTGGCCAGGGCTCTGCACATGGCAGCTCGCGCAGGAGAAGTTGAGCTGGCCGCGCCGCGTATAGAAATAGCGCTTGCCGTTCTCGTAAGCCGCCAGCGCCCGCGGATCATCGGGGATCTTGATGTCGAACGGCTTGCCGCGCGAGGTGAAAGCCATATAGGCGGTGAGCGAGGCCATATCGTCCTTCACATAGGACAGCGGCGCCTCGCCATTCTCGGTGCGGCAGCGGTTGAGCGCGAGCTCGAGCGTGACCACCTCGCCCTGCTTCACGTCGAAGTAAGGAAAGTTCTGCCGGATGCCGATCCCGCCATTCTCGAAGCAGTCGGCATAGGTCTTGCCGTTCTTGAACGGCTTGGCGAACATCTCCTTGCCGGCATCGAGCGCGAAGTCGTAGGGCGGAAACTCCTCCTTCTCCAGCCACTGCTTGCGCATGTCCTCATTCATCGAATAGGGCCCGTTGACGAAGTCGTCGAGCTTCACCTTGGGGAATTTTGTCACGAAATAATCGCGGAACGCCTTGGCGTCCGCCGCTGGATCAGGCGTATCGGCAGCGGGTGCTGCTTGCGCGATCACGCCGGCCGCGAGTGCGGCCGAGATGAGGGCCAGGATTGGAGCAAGGACGGAGCGCACGCGCAGGCCTACTGGATCTTGGCGGTGATGGAATCGCTGGCGCCCTTGTTGTCGATCCAACTCACCTTCAACTCGTCGCCTTTGCTGGCGCCCTTGAAGCCGAATTTCACATAAGGGTCCTTCGCCACCGCCGGGCCCCAGTCGGCGGCGAAGACGCGCTTGCCATTGTGCTCGAAGGTCAACTGCTGGATGAAATGCGCCGGGATCACCTGCCCCTGCGCATCCTTCACGAATCCCGAATCCATCGGGTGCTGGATCAGCGCCTGCACCTCGGTTACGTCGCCATTCGCGATCGCGCGCACGCGGATTGTCGATGCCATGAGTTCGATCCTTGCTGGCCTAGCCGCCGCAGCCGCCGACGGTGACCTTGACTTCCTTGGTGGCGCTGAAGAGCTTGCCGCCGGCTTCCACGATCGCGATCACATTGCTGGTCTGCTGCATCTTCAGCCGGTTGGAGACGGCCGGCAGCGTCCCTTCCGGAATGACATAGGACGCCGCAAGCGCATTCGGATTGCCGCTGACCAGAAACGAGATCGAGGTGACGTTGTCGAGCGTCGTCGTCACCGAGATCGGCACCACCGCGCCGTTCTCGGCAATCTCGGGCGCGTCGAGCTTCACCTTGTCGGACGTTTCCGCGGTGCGGCCGTACAGCGCCTGGATGGCATCCTTGTCAGCCTTCTGCCTGAATGCCTCTTCCGGATATTTGTCATCGGTCGCGGCGCGCGCAGGCAGCGCGGCGAGCCCGCCGAGGCCAAACAGCGCCACGGCGCCGGCGGCCGTCAGGGCTCCTTGCAGCACCAGGCGGCGCGTTGCGGAAAATCGTTCAATCGAAAAACCCATCATCGTCTCCGAAAAGCGCCGCCGTCACAGGGTCTGGAGGAAATCGACGATGGCGTTGATCTCCTCATCGGTCAGGATCCGGTTGCGGCCGAACGGCGGCATCATGGTTTGGGGGTTGCGCCTGGTCTCGTCGGTGAGGATGGCGACCAGGTCGTTGCGGTCAGGATATTTGCTTTTGATGTCTTTCAGTGCGGGGCCGATCGTGCCGGGCAGATCGCCGCCCTTGATATCATGGCAGGTCAGGCAATTGCCCTTGCCGCGGTCGAAAGCGAGCCTCTCGCCCTCGGCGACCGACGATTGCGCGTTTGCGGGCGCCACCGCAGCGCAGAGCAGCGCGAGCGCAAGGCCGGCGAAAACAAGGAACTGGAGGCGAGGATAGGGGATCACGGCCGGTTCCCAAGGGGGTTCAGAGGCGGGCTATGTCGATGATCTGTTTCGAGAAATATAGTTCGTGAAAAGCATAAAGGCCATTGCCTGGCAATGCCGCTGATAAGTGCCGGAAATTGAGGTTAAAATGCCGCTTGGCGCGGGCCTGAGTTCCGCGATCCGATCAAGCCTGGAACACGGGAGCGCGGCCAGTGGCGGAATATGTGGTGGAATTCGGCAAGGATGGCGGGCGGGTCGAGCCGGACGGGCGGCTGGACGCGCCGGCCTTCCATCGCAACCACCAGCCGATCTGGGTGGTGCTCGCGGCATTCCTGCAAGGGAAATCCGGCGACGTGCTGGAGGCGGGCAGCGGCACCGGCCAGCATGTGGTGCATTTCGCGCGAAACACCCCCGGCATCACCTGGTGGCCGAGCGACTACAACGAGCAGCATTTGAAAAGCATCGCGGCCTGGCGCGCGCATTCCGCCCTGCCGAACATCCGCGCCCCGTTCAAGATCGACCTGTCCGATCCCGGCTGGGCCTGTGTGATGCAGCGCGACGGCGGGCCGAAAGAGCTGCTCGCGCTGTTCTGCGCCAATGTCATCCACATTGCGCCATGGCCGGTCGCGGAAGGGCTGTTCAAGGGCGCCGGCGAGCTTCTGCGCCCCGATGGCCGGTTCTTTCTCTATGGCCCGTTCAAGCGCGACGGCCAGCACACCGCGCTCTCCAATGCGGTGTTCGACACGTCCTTGCGCGAGGGCAATCCGGACTGGGGCGTGCGTGACATCGCCGATCTCGAACAACTCGCCGCACGATGCGGCCTCGCCTTGCGCGAGGTCAAGGACATGCCGGCGAATAACATGATCCTGGTGTTCGGGCGCGCTTAGAAGTTACCTCGCCCCGCTTTTGCCGGGAGAGGTGGACGCGAAGCGTCGGGTGAGGGGCTGACTCCAAGAGTTCAGCTGGTGGAGAGAGCCCCTCACCCTGACCCTCTTCCCGTGAAGGACGGGGAGAGGGGAGGGCATCGTTCGTCGCGCGTCGCGCGCGTTCGTCCTCTTCCGACGCATAGCCCGCGCCCGTCTGCGGCGGTTGATCGCGCTGCCCTGTCTCCCCATAGTGGCGCGGCTTTGACGAGCACCACTACAGGGATTCGTGACCGAAGGCGCTGATGATCGACGTGACGGCCAGTGAAGACTTAATCGACGATGCCCGCGCGCGGGCCAATGTGGCGCGGCTGGCGGCAGCCCAGGCGCTCACGGGAGCCAATTCGGCCGTGATCTTCGCCACCGGCTCGATCGTCGGCGCGACGCTTGCGCCACAGATGTCGCTCGCGACCGTGCCGATCTCGATGTATGTGCTGGGGCTCGCCGCCGGCACTTTGCCGACGGGTGCGATCTCGCGCCGCTATGGCCGGCGCATCGCCTTCATCATCGGCACCGGCTGCGGCGCGCTCACCGGGCTGATCGGCGCGCTCGCCATCCTGCACGCGCAGTTCTGGCTGTTCTGCTGCGCGACCTTCCTCGGCGGCCTCTATGGCGCGGTGGCACAATCCTATCGCTTCGCCGCGGCCGATGGCGCGAGCTACGGCTTTCGTCCCAAGGCGGTGTCGCTGGTGATGGCGGGCGGCGTGTTTGCCGGCGTGCTCGGCCCGCAGCTCGTGCAATGGACCATGGATGTCTGGCCGCCTTATCTGTTCGCCTTCAGCTATGTGATCCAGGCCGCGGTCGCGCTGGTCGCCATGGCGATCACGGCCGGGGTCGATGCGCCGAAGCCTGTCGCCGCCGATTTGCATGCGGGCCGGCCGCTGTCGAAAATCGTGCGCCAGCCCCGCTTCATTGCAGCCGCGCTGTGCGGCGTCATCGCCTATCCCATGATGAACCTGGTGATGACCTCGGCGCCGCTGGCGATGAAGATCTGCGGCCTCACCCTCTCGGATTCCAATTTCGGCATCCAGTGGCACATCGTCGCCATGTACGGGCCGAGCTTCATCACGGGCTCGCTGATCACGCGGTTCGGCGCGCCGGTCGTGGGTGCGATTGGGCTGACGCTGGAAGCGGTCGCCGCGACCATCGGCCTGTCGGGCACCACCGCTCCGCATTTCTGGGCGACGCTGATGGTGCTCGGCGTGGGCTGGAATTTCGGCTTCGTCGGCGCCTCCGCGCTGGTGCTGGAGACCCATTCGCCGCAGGAGCGCAACAAGGTCCAGGCGTTCAACGATTTCCTGGTGTTCGGCACCATGGCGGTCGGCTCCTTCTCCTCCGGGCAGTTGCTTGCCAATTACGGCTGGTCGGCGGTGAACATGGTGGTCTATCCGCCCGTCGTGCTCGGCCTCATCGTGCTCGTGCTGACATCAGCTGCCAGGCGCCGCCGCGCCCGCCTCACCGCCATTGACGAATTCCCCGAGCCAAGCATGTGATGCCACCTGCTGACACTTCGGCTGCGGTCGAAGTGATCGGCGGATCAATGTGCTAATGGTGGTCGTTTCACTCCGTCATTCCGGGGCGATGCGAAGCATCGAACCCGGAATCTCGAGATTCCGGGTTCGGCTCTTCGAGCCGCCCCGGAATGACGGAGTCAGAAATAACGAGCCAGGACATTGGACGCCACCAACCATATCACCATCGACGAGAGCTCCCTCCGCTACGAGGGCTGGCGGATCGTTGCGATCTGTTTCCTGGTCGCGACCTTCGGCTGGGGCTTCGGCTTCTACGGCCAGGGTGTCTATCTGGCCGAATTGCACCGCAGTCACGGCTGGCCGGCGTCGCTGATCTCGGGCGCGACCACCTTCTTCTATCTGTTCGGCGCGCTGATCGTGGTCTTCGTCGCGGAAGCCGTGCGCGCGTTCGGGCCGCGCGCCTGTCTGCTGGCCGGGATTGCCGCGATGGCTGTGGCGGTCGGCGCCATCGGGCAGGTGAGCTCGCCATGGCAGCTCTATGCTGCGAACGCGCTGCTCGCCTTCGGCTGGGCGGGCATGAGCCTTGCGATGGTCACCAACACGCTGAGCCTGTGGTTCGATGCGCGGCGCGGCATGGCGATCAGCCTGGCGCTGAACGGCGCGAGTTTCGGCGGCATCGCGGGGGTGCCGCTATTGGTGCTCGCGGTCGGCCATCTCGGCTTTTCCGGCGCGATGACAGCGGGTGCGCTGGCGATGCTCGTGGTGCTGGTGCCGGTCGTGGCGCTGCTGGTCGGCCGGCCGCCGCATCATCTGGCGCCGGTGCGCGCGGCGGCCGCGCCGTCCGCGATCGCGATCCGCAAGGCGGCGCTGCGCGATGTCGGCTTTCTCGCCATTGCGATCGCCTTTGCGCTGGTGCTCTTCGCGCAAGTCGGCTTCATCGTCCATCTGATCTCGTTTCTCGATCCGGTGATCGGACGCGAGAGCGCGGCGGTTGCGGTCGCGTTCCTCACGGCGATGGCGATGGTCGGGCGCATCGTTTTCTCTACCGTGATCGACCGGCTCAATCAGCGGCGGGCGTCGGCGCTGTCCTTCCTGAGCCAGGCCTGCGCGCTCGTCGTCATCATCAATTCGCACAATGCCTATGTGCTGATCACCGCCAGCGCCGTATTCGGCTTCTCCGTCGGCAATCTGATCACGCTGCCGTCGCTGATCGTGCAGCGCGAGTTTCCGCCCGTCAATTTCGGTGTCCTGATCAGCCTGATCACCGCCATCAATCAGGTCACCTACGCCTTCGGGCCCGGCGTGGTCGGGCTGCTGCGCGATCTCTCCGGCAGCTACGCGCTGCCGTTCTACGGCTGCATCGGACTCGAGGTCGTGGCGGCGGGGTTGATCATGGTACGCGGGCGCTCTTCCCTCCGCTTGCTCTAGCTTACCTCGCCCCGCTTGCGGGGAGAGGTCGGATTGCATCGAAGATGCAATCCGGGTGAGGGGCAGTCTCCGCGCGCTGCTTTGCATCCGAATTTGCGGAGGCAGCCCCTCACCCCGACCCTCTCCCCGCGAAGGGCGGGGAGCGGGAGGTTGAGCAGCGTTTACGCCAGCTCCGACACTTCCCCGTCCGGCAGGCCGAACTCAAACGTGTTCAGCGTCAGCGACACCAGCGTGTAGTAGCCACACAGGCCGATGATCTCGACCAGCCCGCGCTCGGTCAAAAGCTTCACCGCATCCTCGTAAAGCCGCTTCGACAGCCCGTGGCCCTCATGCAGCGATTTCGCCACCTGGTAGATCATCGCCGCAACAGGATCGTCGAACTCCGGCGTGCGGCGGTCGCGGATGGCGTCGATGATCTTGATGTCCATGCCGCCCTTGAGCGCCAGCCGCTTGTGCGCCCACCATTCGTAATGCGCGGTGAAATGCCGCGCGGTGACCAGGATCGCGATCTCCGACAGTTTCGGCGGAAACATGGTGTTGAAGCGCAAGGTCTCGCCGAGCCGCGTCGCATGCCGCGCCATCTCCGGGCTGTTGAGCCAGGCCAACATCGGCGCCGGCGCCGCGCCGCGCTTGCCGGCCACCGCCTCGTCATATGTCGCCTTCTGGTCGGCGTTCATTTCGTCTGGCGAAATCAGCTTCAGCCTCATCTCGGTTTCCTCTGTCTTTTCAATACTGGCGCCAACGCTATCGTCGATCGCGCGGCTTGACCACCGCCAGTATTGTGCGTGCCGGCGCCACTTGCGTCGCCCCGCTCGCGGGGACAGGCCGGATTGCATCGAAAGATGCAATCCCGGTGAGGGGGACTCACCGCGCACTGAACTCGGGGAGACAGCCCCTCACCCGAACCCTCTCCCCGCAAGGGAGAAGAAGCAGCGCGGCGAGAAGAAAGAGACATGTTGAAATCGTCGGTGCCAGCGCTAAGGTCTTTTCAACATCTTCACTCATGGAAACGCACCAATGGCTGATCTGGACAAATTCCGCGCGGAGACCCGTGCCTGGCTCGAGGCCAACTGCCCGCCGGAAATGCGCAAGCCCATGACGTCGGACGAGGACACGTTCTGGGGCGGCCGCAACGCGAAGTTCTCGAGCGAGCCGCAGCGGGTCTGGTTCGAGCGCATGCGCGACAAGGGCTGGACCGTGCCGCATTGGCCTAGGGAATATGGCGGCGGCGGCCTCGACGGCGAGGAGGCCAAGATCGTGCGCCAGGAAATGGCGGCCATCGGCGCGCGGGCGCCGCTGACCTCGTTCGGCATCTCCATGCTCGGCCCGGCGCTGCTCAAATACGGCACCGATGCGCAGAAGAAGGAGCATCTGCCGAAGATCACCGCAGGCCTGATCCGCTGGTGCCAGGGCTATTCCGAGCCCAATGCCGGCTCCGATCTCGCCTCGCTGCAGACGCGCGCGGAGAGCGACGGCGATCATTTCATCATCAATGGCCAGAAGATCTGGACCTCCTACGCCGACTACGCCGACTGGATCTTCTGCCTGGTGCGTACCGACCCGACCGCGAAGAAGCATGACGGCATCAGCTTCATCCTGTTCGACATGAGCTGGCCGGGCGTCTCGACCAAGCCCATCCTGCTGATCTCCGGCCGCTCGCCGTTCTGCGAGACGTTCTTCGACAATGTGCGCGTGCCCAAGGCGAATGTGGTGGGCCAGGTCAATCGCGGGTGGGATGTCGCAAAATACCTGCTGCAGCATGAGCGCGCGATGATCTCCGGCATGGGCGAGCGCGGGGCAGGACGGCCGCTCGGCCAGATCGCCGCCGACTCCATCGGCACCGATGCCGAAGGCCGGCTGGAGGATCCGATGCTGCGCGGCCAGATCGCAGGCTTCGATGTCGACGAGGCTGCACTCGCCGCAGCCGCCGAGCGCATGGTCGATCTCAACAAGGCCGGCCAGGCGCATCCCGCCTTCTCGTCGGCGATGAAATATTACGGCACCGAGCTCAACAAGCGCCGCTACGAGATCCTGATGTCGGCCGGCGGCATCGATGCGTTGGAGTGGGAGAGCGAGCGCTCCAAGGAAGGCGCCCGTCCGCGCGCCTGGCTGCGCACCAAAGCCAACTCGATCGAAGGCGGCACCAGCGAGGTGATGCTCGGCATCGTCGCCAAGCGCATCCTGGATCTGCCGGGGGCGTAAATGCTCTCCGCCGTCGTTCCGGGGCGGCGCGAAGCGTCGAACCCGGAATCTCGAGATTCCGGGTTCGGTGTTTTCGCCCCGCCCCGGAATGACGAAGCAAAGAACGGACATTTCAAACCGGATACATCCATGGCCCTCGTCCTCACCGAAGAACAATCCATGCTCCGCGATTCCGCGCGCGGGCTCATCAGCGACAAGGCGCCGGTTGCGCATTTGCGGCAGCTGCGCGACAGCCGGGACGCGACCGGCTTCTCGCGCGAATTGTGGAAGACCTTCGCCGAGATGGGCTTTGCCGGCCTTCTGGTGCCGGAAGAGTTCGGCGGCTCCGGTCTCGGTTGTGTCGAGGCCGGCGTGGTGATGGAGGAGATCGGCCGCAACCTGACGCCCTCGCCCTTCCTGTCGACGGCGGTCGTCGCGGCGTCGGCGCTGTCGCGGGGCGGCAACAAGGCGCAGCAGAGCGACTATTTGCCGAAGCTCGCCGCCGGTGACTTGGTCGCGGCGCTCGCCATCGACGAGGGCGCAAAGCACCGTCCGCTGCAAACCGGCATGCAGGCGGTGCGCTCCGGCAACGGCTTCAGGCTCAATGGGGCCAAGGCGCTGGTGGTCGACGGTCACGTCGCCGACCTCCTGATCGTTGCGGCGCGCAGCGCGGGTCGCGCCGGCGAGCGCGACGGCGTCACGCTGTTCCTGATCGATCCCAAGTCGAGGGGCGTCGGCATCGAGCGCACCGTCATGGTCGATTCCCACAATGCTGCGCGGATCGATTTCGACAATGTCGAGGTCACCGCGGATTCGGTGCTGGGCGAGGTCGACGGCGGCTTCGCGTTGCTCGACGGCGTGCTCAATATCGGCCGCGGCGCGATCGCGTCAGAAATGCTGGGCCTCAGCGAGGAGGTGTTCGGCCGCACCACGGCCTATCTGAAAGAGCGCAAGCAGTTCGGCAAGGCGATCGGCGAGTTCCAGGCGCTGCAGCATCGCGCCGCCCAGCTTTATATCGACATCGAGATCACCCGCGCGGCGGTTCTGAAAGCGCTGCAGGCGCTCGACGCCGATGTCGCTGCGGCCGCCACCGCGGTCGCGGTCGCCAAGGCGCGCGCGGGCACCACCGCGACACGGGCGGTGCAGGAGGGCGTGCAGATGCATGGCGGCATGGGCATGACCGACCAGTTCGACATCGGCTTCTTCATGAAGCGCGCCCGCGTCTGCGAAGAACTGTTCGGCGACGCCAATTTCCACGCCGACCAGCTGGCAAGGAGCCGGGGGTATTAAGGGGGCAAGACCCGTTCGGGACGCGAGCCACCCAAATCAACGGTCGCCATTACCGGCGGCCATCCTTCGAGACGCCGCTTGCGCGGCTCCTCAGGATGAGGCCGTCGGGTGTGGCGCGCTCTCAGCGCCCATCTTGGCAACGCTCTCAACCCCTCATGGTGAGGAGGCGCGCGAGCGCCGTCTCGAACCATGCAGGCCCGGATGCAACCCGATTCCAAACAACGCTAATTCAACACCCGCTTGCCGTCCCCGGGACTGTCGAGGGAGAAGGTCGGCACCTCGATCTCGAAACGCTCGCCGGTCTCGCTCACCATCTGATAGCGGCCGGCCATGAAGCCGGAGGCGGTGGAGAGGGGAACGCCGGAGGTGTATTCGAACCGCTCGCCGGGGGCGAGCACGGGCTGCTCGCCGACCACGCCCTCGCCCTTCACCTCCTGCTGCTTGCCCGAGGCGTCGGTGATGATCCAATGCCGGGTGCGCAATTGCACGGTTTGGTCGGAACTGTTGGTGATGACGATGGTGTAGGACCAGAAATAGCGCGATTGCTCAGCCGACGAGCGTTCCGGCATGAAATTCGGCTCGACGGTGACTTCGATCTGGCGGGTAACGGCGCGATACATGGGAGGATCATACCTAAAACCTTGCGCGGAACCAATCGTTGGCCGTTGCGAAGTTTGCTGCGGCGGGTTGGTTGTCAACCGTGGTTTGACCACAGTTCCGACCTATCTGGCCTGCGTCGCCGGCCGACCCCGGGCGACTCGCCCCGCCAGCTTGGCCGGCGGGCGCGCAACCGTTATGATTTATCCATTCCCGGCGGCCCGTGTCGCCAAGAATTGACGGTGATTGATGGCCTCAGTAGCCGACCAAGTGACCGGCATTTCTGTACCTGCCGCCGCCGACGCGCCCGCCAAGGCACCAGCGGCGGCCGCCGCCACGTCATCGTCCATCACGCTGCCCGCAGTCGGCGAACGCGAGCTCCGGCTCGACCTGTTTCGCGGCCTCGCGCTGTGGCTGATCTTCATCGACCACCTGCCGCCGAGCCTGTTGACCTGGTTCACCATCCGCAACTACGGCTTTTCCGACGCCACCGAGATCTTCATCTTCATCTCCGGCTATACGGCGGCGTTCGTCTATGGCCGGGCACTGATCGAGCACGGCTTCATTGTCGCGGCCGCACGCATCCTGCGCCGCGCCTGGCAGATCTATGTCGCGCATGTGTTTCTGTTCACGATCTTCCTCGCGGAAATTTCCTACGTCGCAACCTCCTTCGAGAACCCGCTCTATTCCGAAGAGATGGGAATCATGGATTTCCTCAAGCAGCCCGACGTCACCATCGTCCAGGCGCTGCTGTTGCGCTTCCGCCCGGTCAACATGGACGTGCTGCCGCTCTATATCGTCCTGATGCTCGCGCTGCCGCTGATCCTTGTGTTGATGCGCTGGCGGGCGGATCTGACGCTCGCGCTCTCGGTGCTGCTCTATGCCGCGACCTGGGAATACGATCTCTATTTCTCGTCCTACCCGAACGGCGTGTGGGCGTTCAATCCGCTCGCCTGGCAATTGCTGTTTGTGTTCGGCGCCTGGTGTGCGCTCGGCGGAGCGCGGCGGATGGACAGGATCCTGTCGTCGAACGTCACGTTGTGGCTCTCGATCGCCTATCTGGTCGCAGCCTTCTTCGTGACAATGACCTGGTATGTGCCGCAACTCGGCCATGTGCTGCCGCGCGTGCTCGAGCAATGGATGTATCCGATCGACAAGACCGATCTCGACGTGTTGCGCTTTGCACATTTCCTGGCACTCGCCGCCATCACGGTGCGCTTCCTGCCCAACAACTGGCCGGGCTTGAAATCGCCCTGGCTGAAGCCGCTGATGTTGTGCGGTCAGCATTCCCTGGAGATATTCTGCCTCGGCGTGTTCCTTGCGTTCGCAGGACACTTCTTCCTGGCTGAAATTGCGGGCGGTGCTGCGCTGCACGCGTTAATCAGTCTATGCGGTATCGTCATCATGTCTTCCGTCGCCTGGCTCATTTCGTGGTACAAGCATTCTGCCGACAAGAGCGCCAAGAAAGGCGCCCGCGGCAACGCCGATCTGGCTGGAGGAGCTTGATGCGGTCAGCCTTGACCGTTGGCTCAGCTTTGGGCCTGACATTGTTTGCACTCGTTGCGGGCGCGTCTGTCGCCCGTGCCGAGGAGGTCGAGACGTGTCCGGTGCCCGCTTCGCTGCTTGCGACCGAGAGTTCGCTTCCCAAGGTCGCCGACGCGGTCAAGAGCGGTCATCCGCTCGACATCCTGGTGATCGGCAGCCGCTCCTCCACCATCGGCGGCTCGCAGGAGGGGGCCTATCCGTCACGGCTGCAGGCGGCGCTGAAGGACAAGTTGCCGCAGGTCGCCGTCAACGTCTCCGTAGAACTACAGTCCAAGCAGACCGCGGAAGAGGGGTCCGCAGGCTTTGTTAAGCTTATGGAAGACAAAAAGCCTACTTTGGTCATCTGGCAGACCGGCACGGTGGATGCTATGCGATCGACGGATCCCGACGATTTTCATGCCGCGGTCGACGGCGGTGTTGCCGCGCTGCAAAATGCGGGAGCCGATGTGATCCTGATGAACCTGCAATATAGCCCGCGCACCGAGACCATGATTTCCGGCTCGCCCTATATGGACAACATCCGCGCAGTTGCGCAGGAGCACGATGTTCCGTTGTTCGATCGATTCTCCATCATGCGTCAGTGGAATGAGCAGGGGGATTTCGATCTTTTCAGCGCCGTGCATGGCCCCGAGCTTGCAAAGCGCGTGCATGACTGCATCGGCCGCGCGCTGTCGAATTTCATCTTCGACGCGGCGCATCTCGGACCGGCGCAGCAGAATTAGGACTTTGGGTTTTATGCGGATTTCGATTTCGGGTGCGGGTCGTCTCCGCCCTTTTCCAGCAACCATCGCGCTGGCCGTGTCGGCACTGCTGGTGCTGGCGCCGGCGGCCCAGGCGCAGAGCGCGCAGGCTACGCCATCGGCACAAGCGGCAGCCTCTGACACTGTCGGCAATGCCGCAACCACCGCTGCGAACGGCGCGACACCTGCGCAGGTGCAACCCACGGCGCAAGCCGCTGTCAGCCCGAGCAAGAGCCTGACCGAGCGCGCCGTCGACAAGGTCAAGCAGGCCGCGAAATCCGCCAGCGACATCTTCAACCGCGTGCCCTGCCTGCCGCCGAAGGGCGGCGCGCAGCCGGTGGGGACGCTGCCGCATGTCGCCGCCAAATTGGCCTCCGGCCAGCCGGTCGTCATCATCGCCTTCGGCTCGTCATCGACGCAAGGCTACGGCACCACCGCGCCGGAATTCACCTATCCGAACCGGCTGGCGGCGCAGCTGCGCCGGCAATACCCGACGGCCGACATCACCGTCGTCAATTCCGGGCGCGGCGGCGAGGACGCGCCGGAGATGATGAAGCGGCTGCAGGCCTCCGTGATCGACGCGCATCCCGATCTCGTGATCTGGCAGGTCGGCACCAATGCGGTGCTGCGCAATCTCGATCCCGACGAGACCGCCAAGATGGTGGAGGACGGCGTCGCGCGCATCCAGGCCGCCGGCAGCGACGTGGTGCTGGTCGATCCGCAATATTCGCCGCGCGTCACCGAGCATCCCGAAAGCGCCGGCAAGATGGTGACGCTGCTCGGCCGCGTCGCCCAGCTTCGCCACATCGGCATCTTCCCGCGCTTTGCGGTGATGCGCGACTGGCACGAGCGCCAGGGTCTGCCGACCGACAGCTTCGTCATCTCCGATGGCCTGCACATGAACGACTGGGGCTACGCCTGCTTTGCGCAGCTGCTCGGCGACGACATCATTCGCTCGGTCGGCCAGATCAAGCTCGGCGTCAACGTGCCGGCCGCGGTGCAGACGTACAGGCCGATGTGAGTCCGGATTTGTAGGCTGGGCAAAGGTGCACTTGCGCCGTGCCCACCATACCCCCCGCCCAAACCGGTGGGCACGCTGCGCTTTGCCCACCCTACGGCGCTGTGGCTATGGCGAAAGCCGGGATGACAGAGAGCGCCTTACGCCTGCTCCAGCGCAGCCGTGAGATCCTCGATCAGATCGTCATGATGCTCGAGCCCCACGGACAGGCGCACGAAGCCTTCGCTGATGCCGAGCTCGGCGCGGGCGTCCGGCGACAGGCGCTGATGCGTGGTGGTGGCGGGATGGGTGACGAGACTCTTGGCGTCGCCGAGATTGTTGGAGATGCGCGCGAGCTTGAGCGCATTGAGGAAGCGGAAGGCGCCGGCCTTGCCGCCCTTGACCTCGAAGCCGACCAGCGTTGACCCTGCACGCATCTGCTTCCTGACCGTCGCCGCCTGCGGATGATCCTCGCGTCCGGGATAGACCAGCCGCGAAATCTTCGGATGCGCGGCAAGTGCATCGGCAATGCGCGCCGCATTTTCGGTCTGCGCGCGCACGCGCACGGCCAGCGTCTCAAGCCCCTTGAGCAGCACCCAGGCATTGAAGGGCGAGATCGAGGGGCCGGTCTGGCGCATGAAGTTGTGCAGATGCTCGGCGATGAAGGCCTCCGACGACAGGATCATGCCGCCGAGGCAGCGGCCCTGGCCGTCGATGTGCTTTGTCGCGGAATAGACCACGACGTCGGCGCCGAGCGCGAGCGGGCTCTGCCAGATCGGGGTCGCGAACACATTGTCGACGATCAGCCGCGCACCGGCCGCATGCGCGATCTCCGCGATGGCGGGAATGTCGAGCACGTCCAGCGTCGGGTTGGTCGGGCTCTCCAGGAAGAACGACCTCGTGTTGGGCTTCACCGCGCGCTGCCACTCGTCGAGCTTGAGCCCGTCGACCAGCGTCGACTGGATGCCGTAGCGCGGCAACAGGTCCTCCACGACATAGCGGCAGCTTCCGAACAGCTGCTTGGCGGCCACGACATGGTCGCCGGCCTTGAGCGGCGCCAGGATCGCGGTGGTCACGGCGGCCATGCCGGTCGCGGCCGAGCGGCCGGCTTCGGCGCCCTCCAGCTCGATCATGCGGCGCTCGAACATCGCAATGGTCGGGTTGGAGTAGCGCGAATAGATGTAGCCGGGGTCCTCGCCCTTGAAGCGCGCCTCGCACAGCTCCGCGCTGTCGTAGACATAGCCCTGGGTCAGGAACAGCCCCTCCGACGTCTCGCCGAATTCGGAGCGGAGCGTGCCGCCATGGACCAGGCGGGTCTCGGGGCGAAAACGGGCGGTGGGCGAGGGGGTGGTAGATTTGGACATGTGACCTCCGTCATGACCGCTAAAAGCGGGCATAAAAAAACCGGCCTGGGAAACTCCTCGAGGCCGGGATCACACGCGTCCCCGGCCTGTTTAGCGATTTATTTAACGTGGCTGCAAGCCGGCCGGCTCAAATCACCACGGGATAAGTCATGCTCATATTCCCAGGCAGCCTTCCCGTCAAGGCGGGGTTCGGCTAAGGCCGTAAAAGGCCTGAATTTAAGGGATTATGGCGGCCAGAGGGACTGTTGACTTGTCGTTCACGCTTGCGCCCGATGCCAACGGCATTCTGCCCGACCGCATGATCGCGGCGATGGCGGATTCCGGCCTGATCCTGCCGGCCTATCCCTTTGTCGAAAGCCAGATTCAGCCGGCGAGCCTCGATCTGCGCCTGGGCGATATCGCCTACCGGGTGCGCGCGAGCTTCCTCCCCGGCCCGGGCGCCACGGTGGCCGAGCGGATCGACGAGTTGAAGCTGCACGAGATCAACCTGGCCGACGGCGCGGTGCTGGAGACCAACTGCGTCTACATCGTGCCGCTGATCGAGTCTCTCGCGCTGCCGCCCGAGATCGTCGCGGCCGCCAACCCGAAGAGCTCCACCGGACGGCTCGACGTGTTCACCCGCGTCATCGCCGACGGCACCCGCCGCTTCGACATGATCGGCGCCGGCTATCACGGCCCGCTCTATGCCGAGATCAGCCCGAAGACGTTTCCGGTGCTGCTGCGCGAGGGCTCGCGGCTGTCGCAGGTGCGCTTCCGCACCGGTGACGCCATTCTCGACATCGACGAGCTCGAGGCGCTGCATGCGAAGGAGCGGCTGGTCGACAGCGACGATGCGGACCTAAACGGCGGCGTCGCGCTCTCGGTCGATCTCTCCGGCGAGAATTCGAACGGCTTCGTCGGCTATCGCGCCAAGCGCCACACCGGCGTGGTCGATGTCGACCGCCGCGGCGGCTATGCGGTGGAGGAGTTCTGGGAGCCGATCATGGCGCGGCCCGACCGCAGCCTGATCCTCGATCCCGGCGAGTTCTACATTTTCGCCTCCAAGGAAGCCGTGCAGGTGCCGCCGGACTTTGCCGCCGAGATGGTGCCCTTCGATCCCCTGGTCGGCGAATTCCGCGTGCACTATGCCGGGTTCTTCGATCCGGGCTTCGGCTATGCCGGCGCCGGCGGGCAGGGGGCGCGTGCGGTGCTGGAGGTGCGCTCGCGCGAGGTGCCCTTCATCCTCGAGCACGGCCAGATCGTCGGACGGCTGGTCTATGAGAAGATGCTGGCGCGGCCCGACGCACTCTACGGCCAGCGCATCGGCTCCAACTACCAGGCGCAGGGCCTGAAACTCTCCAAGCATTTCCGGACCTAGCCGATGATGCCGGGCACCGCGCGCAGGAGATAATAGACGGCGCAGCTCCAGGAGGTTCGCATGGACGAGGCGGGCAAGGCGCAGGAAGCGCTGTGGGCCAGATGGCGCAGCGTCGCCGATCTCTACCATGCCTGCTTCACCGGCCTGATCCTCACGGTGGTGACACGGCGCGGCACGGCCGACGCCGCGGAGTTCGTGTTCCGCGTATTCCGCCGGCAGCAGCAGGAGCGCTTCCTGCTTGGCCTTGAGAAGCTCGGGCTGACGGATTTGCCGCCGGCGGTCGCGGCCGCGCAATATCATTATCTCTCCAACTGGATCGGCGGCGTGCATGTCGAATACATGTATGAGAGCGACGCTAAGGCCTGGATCCGCTATCCGCCGCCGCGCTGGATCTGGAAAGGCACCGCAATCTGCGCCGTGCCGGGCGAGGTGTCGCGCGCGATGCTGCGCGGCTGGCACGCCAACAACGGCGTGGCGCTCGGCAATCCAAAGCTCGGCTTCGTCTGCACCAAGCAGAGCGTCGACGGCCAGGACGGGCTCGAGGGCTATTATTGCGAGTATGACCATCCGCTCGAGCTCGATCAGCGGCTGGTGTTCGCCCGCCATCTCGAAGCGCCGCTGTTCGATCCCGCAACCGCGCCGGCGCTGCCGGTCGCGAGCTGGCCGAAGCCGCGGCTGGAAAAGGCGTATCGCAACTACGCCATGGAATATGTGCGCACCGCCGCACCCGTGATGGTGCAATTGTTCGGCCCTGAAGATGCCGGCTATCTCCTGCATCTCACCGGCAAATTGATCGGCATGCAATATTTCGACGATGTGGCGCAGGCGCTGTCCGCGCGACACGGTGGCGCGCGGGAATGCGCGGCGCTGCTGACCGCGCTGCTCGCGGCGCAGGACGATGTCGCCGGGATCAGCGAAACCGCGGGACATTTCGAGATCAGCCAGCAGAGCTGGAAGCTGATGGACGACGTCCGCGATTACCACCCCGCCTGCAGCAGGATCCTGCATGGCCTGTTCGAAGGCCTCGCGGCTGGTTGCGGCCGGCATATCGCGGTCAATCTCGCGACCGCAGCAGCCGGGCGACCGCCATTCCTGTGGTCGATCGCATAGAGATCGAATTTTCCGTTGCGCGTAAAATCCGAGGGTCACGCGCATTCCGGCACACCCCCCTTGCATCTCGCGCAGGTTGAAGCGCGCGGCTTCGTGCTAGGAACCTCGAAGCCGCGCGGCGAAAAGACGCGGCGGGAGTGGAAATGCCCGATATCTCCGTCGTCGAAATCCCCGTTGATGAGGATGAGCGCCCGCTGCCGCCACCGGAGCCGGCGGCGAAGAATGCGTTGCTCGACGGTCCGATCCTGCGCACGCTGCTGTTCCTGGCCTGGCCAAATGTGATCGCACTTTCCGCCGGCACCTGCGTGGTGATCGCGGAGACCTCCTATATCGGCCGGTTGGGGGTGGAATCCCTGGCCGCAATGGCGCTGGTGTTCCCCTTCGTCATCCTGACCATGACCATGTCGGGGGGCGCGATGGGCGGCGGCGTGGCCTCCAGCGTCGCGCGGGCGCTGGGCGCCGGCGACATCGAGCGCGCATCCACGCTCGCCGCGCATGCGCTGCTGATCGGCATCTGCTTCGGCCTCGCGTTCATGCTGCTGATGCTGATCTTCGGGCCGTATCTGCTGAAGCTGCTCGGCGGCAAGGGCAATGTGCTGGCGCAGGCGATCGGCTATGCGCGGATCTTCTTCGGTGGCGCGGTGATCCCCTGGCTGATGAACACCATGGCCGGCGTGCTGCGCGGCACCGGCAACATGAAGCTGCCGTCGACCATGATCCTGAGCTCCGCGGTCTGCCAGATCATCTTCGGCGGCACGCTGGGCCTGGGCCTGGGGCCGATCCCGCAATTCGGCATGCGCGGCGTCGCGGCCGGCTCGTTGATGGCCTATCTGATCAGCATCTCCGTGATGGGATGGTACCTGTTCTCGGGACGTGCGCGCGTGAAGCCGAAGATCAGAGGCTTGCGCATCCAGGCGGCGATGTTTGTCGACATCCTGAAGGTCGGCGCCGTCTCCTGTTTCTCGCCGCTGCAGTCGGTGCTGACCATCTCGATCTTCACCCACATGCTCGCGAGCTTCGGCACGGCGGTGCTGGCCGGCTACGGCATCGGCGCGCGGCTGGAGTTCATGCTGACGTCGGTCGCCTTTGCGGTCGGCATCGCCTCGGTGCCGATGATCGGCATGGCCGTCGGTGCGGGGAAGATCGCCCGCGCCCGCCGCATCGCATGGACCGCAGGCTTCATCTCCTTCATCGCGGTCGGCGCAATCGCCTCGATCATCGCCGTGTTCCCGGATCTCTGGGTCAACATCTTCACCCATGATGCCGGCGTGCGGGATGCCAGCCGGCGCTATCTTGCGACGGCCGCACCCTGTTATGCCTTCATCGGCCTTGCGATGTCGATGTACTTCTCATCTCAGGGCGCAGCCAAGGTTCTCGGGCCCGTGCTGGCGCAGAGCGCAAGGCTGGTGTTCATCGGAATCGGCGGCTGGTATCTCGCCACGCATGACGGGACCGCTGCGAGCTTCTTCGTGCTTGCCGCCTCCTCCATGGTGGTGCTCGGCGTGCTCTCCAGTGCAAGCGTGATCCTGACGCGCTGGGGGCCGCGGCGCGAGGTGGTCGCGCCGATCCCGGCACTTGCGGAATAGAGCGCTTTCGAGCGAAGCGGATACCGGTTCGCGTGAAGAAGACGCGTCAAAACAAGAATAGCCGGCTAATGGTGCCGATGGTGCCGGTGGCCGCCGCCGCCGAGATTGGCCATCGACATCAGCGGCGCGATCATGCCCATCATGCTCGCCATGTCCATGCCGCCCATCCCGTAGCCGCCGCCCATATAGCCGCCAAGATCGCCGGGCATGCCACCGAAACCGCCGCCCATGCCACTGAGGCCACCGCCATTCTGCATCATCTGGCTCATCATGGGGCCCATGGTCTGCATCAGCGCGGCGAAGCGCTTTTTGCCCATCTTGGCCTTCATCATCTCCAGCATCGGCGCCATCTGGGTCATCATGTCCTCGCCGCCAGCGCCGCCGCCGCCCATGAAGCCGGCGAGCTGGGCCTTTGCGGGCGCCGTCGAGACCGTCAGCAGCAAGAGCAGCGCAACCGCGCCGCCGATCAGTTTGTCAGCACGCTTCATCGTCATGCTCCTCACCTTGCGTCGCGCCGCGGCTGGCGGCTCCAAAAAGGACGCATCCGATGAGGGATAAGGTCAATGAAAGCGTGCGTCCGTGAGAGAGATCACACAGCGGCCTTGGTCCGGCTCAGGGCCTTCTGTATGGCGGCGAGGCCGGCGTCCATCTGGGAACTGACATAGGGTGCGATGTCGTGCGGCAGCACGTCGGTGATCCAGACGAAGCGACAATGCGTCTCGCCCTCGGGGATCACTTGGGCCGACGCGCTGTGCTGCTTCACCCGATCGCTGATCACGGCATAGACCAGCCGCCGCCGCGCATCGTCGCAATCGACCAGAAGCTCGCGCGCTGTCGTGCCGTTGGCGAAGGTGACGACGCGCGCCTCGCCTTCGAGCCTGCAGTCGGTGACGAAGCCCGACGCAAGGCGTGTATGGAGCGCGCCGAAATCGCGCAATGCGTCCCACACCTCGTGCGCGGGCGCGTCGATCGAAAAGTCCTTGTGAATGGATGCCATGGGAGTTTCCGTCCTAAGAACCAGAGGCTCGTCATTGCGAGGAGCGAAGCGACCAAGCAATCCAGGGTCGTATGCGTGGCTCTGAATTGCTTCGCTTCGCTCGCAATGACGCCAGAGGTGTCAGCTGCTCACCGCTTCCACATTGTTCCCGTCGGGATCGATCAGGAACGCGGCGTAATAGGTCGGGCTGTAGTCGGCGCGCGGACCCGCGCCGCCATTGTCGCGCCCGCCGGCCTTCAGGCCTTCGTTGTGAAATTTCCTGATGGCATCATGGCTCGGCGCGCGGAACGCGATGTGAGCGCCCTCGCTTTTGATACCCTTGTGCAGGTAGAGCCAGAGTGCGGGCTCGCCCTTGGGGCCGAAGCCGGCGCCGTTCTCATCCTTGGAACAGAGGACATAGCCAAGTGGCGCCAGTGCTGCGGTGTAAAACCGCACGGCTGCGTCGAGATTGCCGACCTTGAGGCCGATATGATCGTACATGAACGTCTCCAATCGTAGTTTCCGCGCACGCGCGCGGCATGGAGACGAGGCTAGTCAATTCACGTCCAGCCGTTCTTGGAAAATCTTGCGCATCCCCCGCGAGGCCTGGCGGAACTTCAGCGGCGAAATGCCGGCGGCGCGGTGAAAGGTGCGGACGAAATTGGAGAGGTCGGCAAAGCCGACGTCATAGGCGATATCCGTCACCGAGCGCTCCTCATCGACCAGGAGCCGCACGGCGTGGCGCAGCCGCGAACGCAACAGATATTGATGCGGAGTGACGCCGAGCACGGCCGAGAATGCCCGCAGGAAATGGAACGCACTGACGCCGGCCTGGGCTGCGGCGTCATCGAGCGCGATCGCCTCATGCGAATGCGCATCGATCCAGAGCGCCGTCTCGACGGCGCGGCGGCGATCGCGTGCCGAGACGGCGACGGGCTTGCGGGTCTTGCCGGAGACCACCTCGACAAAGCGGTGCGCGAGCAGTTGACCCGCCTCATCCAGTCCGACGTCGCTCGTGCCATCGGCCGCGGCCTGCGCGAGCTCCGCCACCACCATCAGTTCGGCCAGTGGCGGCGCGGCGCCGACCGCCCACGTCTGGCGATGATCCCCGATCGTCTCGACCAGGTCGGGCTCGAAAAAGAACGACAGGCACTCGTCGCCGCAGACATGGTCGTGGGTGCAGATGAACTCCTCGCCCGGCTGGCCGACCAGGAGCGATCCGACCACGAGCTCGTGCGCCTGCCCGCGGCTCTGATAGCCGAAGCTGCCCTTGCGGACGAAGGAGATGGAATGGCAACGGTGCTGCTCCACGAACGGCTTCTCGCCCGCAACCGCTGTGCAGCGGAAGTCCGACACGGTCATTGAGGGACGCTGGAGCAGGGTGGTGGAGCTCATGCTCCAAATCTAATGATGGGAGCGCGGTGCGGCAACCGGGAGCAGGACGTCGAACAAGGTCGTGCCGATCGTCGGCGCCGTGCCCTCGATCGAAAGCAGACGGCGCTTGGAGATGCTGCCGCCAAATGCTGACATCCGATCCGCATAGTGTCCTGCCTCCAGCACACGGTGGCAGGGCACGATGATCATGTAGGGATTTTTCGCCATCACCTGCGCCACCGAATGCGCCGCCCCGGAGATCCGCAGGCTTGCCGCCACTTCGTTGTAGGTGCGGGTGATTCCGCGCGGAATGGTTCGGGTGAATTCGTAGACGCGGCGGTTGAAGGGTGGAATGTCCTGCATGTCGAGGACGACATCGGCAAAATCGGCGTGCTGACCGCGCAGCACGGCCACGATCCCCTCGATTGCGATTTCGCAGTTCAGCGGCGGCCGCTGCTCGCGCGCCTCGTCGCAGAGCCGCAGCAGGCGGCGCCTGGTGTCGATCTCACGCATCTCGGGCAACTGCACGCCGAGTATGCCGGCATTGCTCCAGACGATGCCGCAACGACCGATTGCCGTGTCGAAGATCGTGTAGCCACGCCCCACCATGACGCCACCCCCGTCCCCGATCGGCATCATAACACTGTCACAATGCCGCGCATCTGGAATCTTAAGGTCGGGTTAAGCCGTCGGCAGCAGAGCGCCAATGTGCCGGCGGTGTTCGGCAGCCTGCGCTCAGGCCTTCTGTTCCGGTGCATTGGGCAGCAGAGCCAGCGTCCGCATCAGGCGCTCGCGCCATTCGGGATGCTGAATGCTGATCATCTGCACGGCGAGCATCGCGCATTCGTCGCAGATGAAGGCCTGGGGCCCGGCGACGAGACGCAAGGCTTCGCTTTGGGGCTTGCCGCAGAAGGAGCAGGCTGGCGTGGTCATCATACCGTTCTAGGACTGCCGCTGATGGGTCACACTACCACAGGAGCTGACGGTCCTGACCGCTCCGCGGCAGAGATCCGAACCGCGCCCAACGGGTGCGGCCGGCTTGATCCCGCCGCATCATCCGTTATGGTGAGAAACCGTCGCGGATCGCCATGAGGAATCGCGACGCCGATGCGAGATCGCGCTAAGTCACTGATTTCGCGGGCGTAGTTCAATGGTAGAACGGCAGCTTCCCAAGCTGCATACGAGGGTTCGATTCCCTTCGCCCGCTCCAGTCGCCTCGCTTGCGCCTGTTCGGCGCCTGTTAATGTAGCCCTGCGCTTCCACCTTCCGTCCATCGTGCACGCGCATCAGGCTGACGCCGCGGACGGAATCGATGCGCTCCGGTCCCCGGACCTGCCGCCACGTCACTGCCCGCTGATTCCAACGGGCAGCCACGTCTGTGGTCCTCACGCGGTCTGCGGCAATTGGTCCAGGAAGCCGGTGATGCTGCGGATCCGGCCATCCTTGAGCACGACAAAGTCCGTGCCCTTGATCGGGCTGTCGACGCCGTCAGGTCCGAGCCCCCAGCGAAAGCGCATGTGATCGCCAAAACCGTTCGGCTCGCCGATCAGCCTGAAGCTGAAATCGGGGAAGCGCTGCTGCACGCCGGCGATCAGCACGTCGATCCCGTCATGGCCTGCGCCGCTCATCAGCGGGTCGACATAGCTTGCGTCCGCGGTCCAGGCGGTGGCGAGCATCTCCCGTCGGCGGCTCGGGATGCGCTCGTTCCAGAGCTCGATATAGCTCTTGGCAATGGTGTTGACGTCGGTCATTGGATTCTCCTTTTGCTGGCGCCGATCGAACGGCGAAACCGACTATCGCGGCGTGGCTCGGCCAAATCGATTACCTCCCAAGTCAATCATTTCGCTTGTTGTGGCGTGATGGGGAGCAGCGAGAAGCTGAAATGCCGGCGCATCAAGGGGATCATCTCTGTGCACCGGACCGATTAACGCGTGAGCAGAATGACGCGCGATCGTGCGGGGCCCGTGCCGCAGCTGCGAAAAAGCCGCACAACCTGACGCTGCTTTTGCAGCGGGCCAGGGGAACGCCGCGCGCCGCCGCTTTCGGCCCTCCGTATTTTGCCGGTGATCAGCCTGCGTTGCTTAGGGAACCGTTAATGCGAGTGGACTCCGCATCCCCTGCGGCCTACGTAAGTGCGACGCGCCTGCAACACCCCATGTGAATTTTCTTTGACGCCCTCCGGTTGCCTAGACAAAACCGCGAAGTGCTATGACGCTAGCCCCACTCTTGCATCACTGACGACCAACGGATTCGGGTTCAACTCGATCGCTTGAACTGGGGCTGGGACATGAAATTCGTGACGGGGTTGCTCGCGGCGGTTCTTCTGGTCGCGGGGATGGCGGCAGGTCACGCGGCGGTGCGCATCGCCGATGATCGCGGCGGTCGCATCGGAACCTATGTCGACAGATACCAGGACCTGCGCTCCTCGGGAGAGGCCGTGATCATCGACGGCTTGTGCGCCTCGGCCTGCACCATCGTCCTCGGGACCATTCCTCACGACAAGATCTGCGTCACCTCGCACGCCACGCTCGGCTTCCACGCCGCCTGGGATTTCGGCGCCAATGGCCGCGCCATCACCAATCCCGAGGCCACCCAGCTGCTGTTTTCGATGTATCCGACGCCGATCCGGCGCTGGATATCCCATCGTGGCGGGCTGACGCCGCGCATGATCTTCCTGCGCGGCAAGGAGCTGCAGAGCATGTACAGGCCCTGCTACCTCGACGCCCAGGCGTCCGCCAATACCCCGTCCAGCAAGACACAGCCGGCGCCGGCCGTCGTTCCGGTCTCCGCATCCGGGGCCGCCGCTTCCGCTCGCTGAAGCCGGATCCGGCCTCCGCCTGACATAACGTGATGGCGGCGCTGCGTCCGCGCCGCTTGCCTGAGCGGGTCAGCAAGCCTATCTCCTCGCCATGGCGCTGCCGCTTTCGAGCTCCACTGAACTGCCTGCGACGCTGTCGGCCCGGACGGGCAGGCGCGCGCTCGTCATCGGGCTGTCGTTGCTCGGGACTGCCATCCTGATCGCGGCGCTGGCACTATGGTTCCGCTACGGGACCACGGTGTTTTTCGAGACCATCGCGTCCGGCATCGCCGGCTGCTTCTGATCTGAATCGGCTGAGGACATTCGAAAATGGATCGCACAACGCGCCCGCTGGTGATTGCGTCGGCCTTCGGCGGCAGCCTTGTGGTCGGGCTGCTTCTGATGCTCTGGGTGCTGGGCGGGGTCAAGGGCGTCGCCACCCCGGTCGCGATCGGCGGTCCGTTCCAGCTGACCGACCAGAGCGGGGCGACGGTCACCGACCGAAGCCTGCAGGGCCGGCCGACGCTGATCTTCTTCGGCTTTACCCATTGTCCCGACGTCTGCCCGACCTCGCTGTTCGAGATCTCCGAGGTGCTGCGCGCCATGGGCAGCGATGCCGACCGCGTCAACGCCTATTTCATCTCGGTCGATCCCGAGCGGGACAACGCCCAGGCGATGAAGGACTATCTGTCGAGCTTCGATCCGCATCTGAAAGGGCTGACCGGTGATCCCGCGAGCGTGGCCAAGGTCATTTCGGAGTACCGCGTCTACGCCAAAAAGGTTCCGCTCAAGGACGGCGATTACACCATGGACCATACGGCGCTGGTCTATCTGATGGACCGCGACGGTAAATTCGTTGCGCCCTTCAACCTGAAGCGGACGCCGGACGAGGCTGCGGCCGACCTCAAGCATTATCTTTAATTCCCCGTTCCGGAGCCGGGTTTTGCCGCAATCGGCGCTCGAATTGCCGGAGGGATGGTCTATAAGGCCATCCCCGACCGCAATTTCCTGTCTTGGTCTCAACCGGTGCAGAACGATCTTCCATTGACCTCAAATCGTGCCGTAGCCCGATGGCTCGCCGGAGCAATGGCGCCTGCGATCGTGCTGCTGCTCCTGTCGGTCGCACCCGCGCCGGCAGAGACCTCGCCCGCTCAAGCCGCCCCGGCTCAACCGGCGCCGGCCCAATCCGCCCCAGCTCAAGCCAAGCCCGGCCAGGCCGCTCCAAAACCCGTCATCGGCGCCGCCGCGCCCCAGGCCGTGCCGGGCTTCTGGGATCCCCGCCGCCGCCCCGAAAGGCCGGACCTGTCGCGCATCACGGTGATCCGCTTCCTCACCGAGACCGACTATCCGCCCTTCAACTTTACCGGTGCCGACGGCAACCCGGCCGGCTTCAATGTCGATCTCGCGCGTTCCCTGTGTGAGGAGATCAAGGTCACCTGCACCATCCAGATGCGCCGCTTCGAGACGCTCCTGGATGCGATCTCCAGCAACAAGGGCGACGCCATCATCGCCTCCATGGCGGTGACGCCACAGCTGCGCGCACGGCTCGATTTCACCGATCCCTATTACCGGGCGCCGGCCCGTTTCGTGTCGCGCAAGGACCAAGTGCTGGCCGAAATCCGCCCCGAATATCTCGAGGGCAAGAAAGTGGGCGTGATCGCCGGCACCGCGCACGAGGCCTATCTGAAAGCGATGTTCACCGACGCCGAGCTGCATTCCTATCCCAATGACGATGCGCTGCGCACGGCGTTGCGCCGGGGCGAGGTCGACTTCATCTTCGGCGACGCCATCTCGCTCGCCTTCTGGATCAACGGCACCGACTCCGGCGATTGCTGCGCCTTCTCCGGCGGCCCCTTTGTCGAAAGCCGCTATTTCGGCGAGGGCATCGGCATTGGCGTGCGCAAGGGCAATGACCTGTTGCGCCAGGCTCTGAACTGGGCGCTGTTCCGGGTCTGGGAAAAAGGCCGCTACACCGATCTGTGGCTGCGCTATTTCTCGGTCAGTCCGTTTTGAGCCTTGCACCGTCATTCCGGGGCGCTTCGAAGAGGCGAACTACGGTGCGCAATTGCGCACCTGAGAATCTCGAGATTCCGGGTTCGCGCTTCGCGCGCCCCGGAATGACGGGGTAACAAGCCGCAATTTTGCATTTCGGCCCGGAACCGCTAATTTCCGCGGCCCTTGGAGAAACTGACCAGAAATGTCCACCACCGACCCCGCCGTCCCCTCCGCGAGCGAATTGCGCGCGGTTGCCGAGCAATCCAACGCCTGGCCGTTCGAGCAGGCGAAAGCGATTGTGGCGCGGCTGAAGAAACAGCCGAAGGACGAGGTGCTGTTCGAGACCGGCTACGGTCCCTCGGGCCTGCCGCATATCGGCACCTTCGGCGAGGTCGCGCGCACCACCATGGTGCGGCACGCCTTCCGCGTGCTGACCGAGGACAAGATCAAGACGCGCCTGCTCGCCTTCTCCGACGACATGGACGGCCTGCGCAAGGTGCCGGACAATGTGCCGAACAAGGAGCTCTTGGAAAAAAATCTCGGCAAGCCGCTGACGCGGGTGCCCGATCCCTTCGGCACGCATGACAGCTTCGGCGCGCACAACAATGCGCGGCTGCGTGCCTTCCTCGACCAGTTCGGCTTCGACTACGAGTTCGCAAGCTCGACCGACTACTATACGTCCGGCCGCTTCGATGCGGCGCTGCTGCGCATGCTGGAGCGGATCGACAAGGTGATGGCGATCATGCTGCCGTCGTTGCGCGAGGAGCGTGCGGCGAGCTATTCGCCGTTTTTGCCGATCTGCCCGCGCACCGGCATGGTGCTGTACGTGCCTGTCACGGCACATGACGCCAAGGCCGGCACGATCTCCTATGACGATCCGGAAACCAGGGAGCCCATGACGGTGCCTGTCACCGGCGGCCATTGCAAGCTGCAATGGAAGCCGGACTGGGCGATGCGCTGGTATGCGCTCTCGGTCGACTACGAGATGGCGGGCAAGGACCTGATCGACTCGGTGAAGCTGTCCGGCAAGATCTGCGCAGCGCTCGGCGGCACGCCGCCGGAAGGCTTCAACTACGAGCTCTTCCTCGACGAGAAGGGCCAGAAGATATCGAAGTCCAAGGGCAACGGCCTCACCATCGAGGAGTGGCTGCGCTACGCGCCGCCGGAATCGCTGTCGCTGTTCATGTATCGCGAGCCGAAGGCGGCGAAGCGGCTCTATTTCGACGTCATCCCGCGCAATGTCGACGAATACTACCAGTTCCTGGAAGCCTATCCGAAGCAGGACTTGCGGCAAAAGCTCGGCAATCCGGTCTGGCATTTCCATGCCGGGCAGCCGCCGAAGGCCGACATGCCCGTCACCTTCCAGCTCTTGCTGACGCTGGTGTCGTCGTCGAATGCGGAGAATGCCGAGACGCTGTGGGGCTTCATCGGCCGCTATCGCCCGGGCGTGACGCCGCAGACGCATCCGAAGCTCGACGCCATGGTCGGCTATGCCATCAACTATTATCGCGACTTCGTGGCGCCGACGAAGCAGTTCCGCGAGCCGACCGAGGGCGAGCGCGCAGCGCTGCAGGATCTGCGCGATGCGCTGTCGAACCTGCCGCCGGAGTCCACCGCCGAGGACATCCAGAACGTGGTCTACGAGATCGGCCGCCGCGAGCCGTTCCTCGATGCCACCAAGAAGGGCAAGGACGGCCGCCCCGGCGTGTCGCTCGACTGGTTCAACATGCTCTACCAGGTGTTGCTCGGCCAGGAAAAAGGCCCGCGCTTCGGCTCCTTCGTCGCGGTCTACGGCATCGGAAACGCGGTGAACATGATCGACGGGGCACTGGCAAGGTCGGCGTGACTCGTCGCCCCGGCCCTGGTGCGCAATTGCGTGCGGGGCGGGGACCATAGCCACAGGCGGCTATTGCCGCGCGCGTCTCTCTCCTCCGCCATGCCGGGCTCGTCCCGCCGGCTGCGCGGCCAAAGCCGCTTCGGCGGAACGAGCCCGGCCATGACGCGTGGGGGGCGATTTCCTACTAACTCCGGCCTAAAGTTATGAGCCCCGGCCTTCGCCGGACCGACTTGAGGCGCTTGCGGTGGCGCACCAACGTCAGCAGCATGCGCGAGCGCGGCGCCGCCACCACCCGCTGACAAGCGGCAGCGCTACGCCTCGACGAGGCGCCACCTGGCGCGGAGCGGGGCCCAGGCCGGCTCCTGTTCGGGAGATAATCCCCCGCACCATCAGCGCCTTGCGTGATTGCCCGCGCTCTTCACAGCCGCCCCTTGAGTTGTGCCGAGACGGTCGATACGGTCGCCCATTGGCAGAAATTCCCAAGCAGATTCAAACAAGAGCCCCCGGCAAACTTCGTGGTCAAGATTTACAAGATTTGTTCCGCCTCCGCCTGGCGTGAGGCCGAGAGGAGCGGGATCTACCGGGGCAGCGCCGACGATGCGCGCGACGGCTTCATCCATTTCTCCACCGCGGCGCAGGTGGAGGAGACCGCGCGGAAGCATTTTTTCGGGCAGCACGCGCTGTTCCTGGTCGAGGTCGAGGCGGGCGCGCTCGGCGACGCCTTGCGCTGGGAGCCCTCGCGCAACGGCGAGAACTTCCCGCATCTGTACGGCGAGCTCGACCTCGGTGCCGTGCGCGGCGTCTACGATCTGCCTGCGCGCTCCGACGGCTATCATGAGATTCCGGAGCTGAAGCCGTGATCCGCGCCTTCGACGCCCTGTCGCTGCCGCTGCTGCGCTGGCTCGACCCCGAGGATGCGCACCGGCTGGCGGTCGGCGGCCTCAAGCTGTTGCCGCCGCTCAAGCCGCGCCCCGACGATCCCAAGCTTGCCGTGCGCGCCTTCGGCCTCAACTTCCCGAACCCGCTCGGCATGGCCGCAGGCTTCGACAAGAACGCGGAAGTGCCGGATGCGCTGCTGCGGCTCGGTTTCGGCTTCGTCGAGGTCGGCACCGTGACGCCGAAGCCGCAGATCGGCAATCCGCGGCCGCGGCTATTGCGGCTGGAGCGGGACGAGGCCGTGATCAACCGGATGGGCTTCAACAATGACGGCGCGGAGATCGTGCTGCGGCGACTTGCCGCGCGCGCCAACCAGGCCGGCATTGTCGGGGTCAATGTCGGGGCGAACAAGGATTCGCCCGATCGCGTCGCCGATTATGTGCAGCTGATCGAGACCTTTGCACCGGTCGCAAGCTATTTCACCGTCAACGTCTCCTCGCCCAACACGCCGGGCCTGCGCAACATGCAGCAGGCCGCGATCTTGGATGATCTCCTGGCGCGGGTGATCGATGCGCGCGAGCGGGTGCGCGAGAAGGCCGGCGACACGCCGGTGCTGCTCAAGATCGCGCCTGATCTGAGCCTCGCCCAGCTCGACGAGGTCGTGCAGGTCGCGCGCTCGCGCCGGGTCGACGGCATGATCGTCGCCAACACCACCATCGGGCGGCCGCGAAGCCTGCGCGACAAGGGCAGGGCGGAGGAGACCGGCGGCCTGTCGGGCCGGCCGCTGTTTCGACTGTCGACGCGGATGGTGGCGGAGACCTATGTGCGCGCCGAGGGCGCGTTTCCGCTGATCGGGGTCGGCGGCATCGATTCCGGCGGCGCCGCGCTGACCAAGATCCGCGCCGGCGCGAGCCTGGTGCAGCTCTATTCCGCGCTGGTCTACAAGGGGCTTGGCCTGGTCGAGGAGATCAAGGCCGATCTCGCCGCGACCTTGTTGCGCACCGGGCGCGAGCAGTTGTCGGAAATCGTCGGCGCGGATGCAGCGACGATCACCGCCGAGGACTGGCCGGTCTGAGTTCTCCCTCGCCCCGCGCTTCGCGGGGCGAGGGTCGGGGTGAGGGGCTGCTTCCCCACATTCGGCTGGCGAAGAGCGTGTGGAGACTCCCCCTCACCCGGATTGCATCTTCGATGCAATCCGACCTCTCCCCGCAAGCGGGGCGAGGTGCAGTGGGCACGCCGCAACTACCTCCCAAACGTCGCCCGCAGCAGCGATGGATAGCGCGCCGCCTCCAGTCCGCCGCGCGCGGCGTAGAAGGCGAGCAGCGCGCCCCACAGGCCGGCATTGCCGAAGCCGCGCAGCGCGAGCCAGGCGGCGAGGAAGATCGCGAGCGACGCCAGCATCAGATTGCGCATGTCGCGCGCCCAGGTCGCGCCGATATAGACGCCGTCGAAGGCGAAGGCGAACACGGCCAGCACGGGCGAGGCGACGACGAAGATGAGGAAGTCGCGCGCAGTGCGGCGCACGTCGAGGCTCGCGCTCATCATGTCGATCAGTTGCGGGCCGAACAGCGCGACACATGCCATGACGGCGATCGCAAAAACCAGTCCCCAAGACACGACCAGCCGCGTTGCCACGGCAAAGCCGGTCCTGTCGCGCGCGCCAAAGGCCTGGCCGCAGAGCTGCTGCGCAGCGTTGGCCAGCCCGTCGAGGAAGAAGGCGCTCACCAGCAGGAAATTGTTCAGCACCGAATTGGCCGCGAGCGTGACGTCGCCCGCGCGGGCGCCTTGCGCGGTGAAGAACAGCAGCGCCGATATCAGCGCCGCGGTGCGGATCAGGATGTCGCGGTTGACCGCGAACATGCGCGCCAGCCTGGTGCGGTCGAACAGCCTGCCGGGGGCCACGACGAGCCGTCCATGCAGCAGCCGCTGCGCGATCAGGATTCCCAGCACCAGGCCGCAGGCCTCCGCGATCACCGCCGCCATCGCCGCGCCCGCAATGCCGAAGCCGAGCACCAGCACCAGCAGCGCCGTGCTCGCCATGCCGATCAGGTTGATGACGACCTGCACGGCGAGCGCGAGTCTCGCGCGCGCCAGTCCGACCAGCCAGCCCAGCACGACGTAGTTGCCGAGCGCGAAGGGCGCGGACCAGATGCGGATGTCGAAATAGACCTTTGCCGCGGCGGTGACGTCACCGCTGCCGCCCATGGCCTTGAACAGCAGGGCGGCGAGCGGCAGCTGCAGCGCAATCAGCGCCGCGCCGCTCACGCCCGCGAGGATGAGGCCGCGGGCAAAATGCGCCGGCACTTCGTCGACCTCGCCGGCGCCGAGCGACTGCGCGGTGAAGGCGGTCGCGGAGAAGCGCAGGAACCCGAACAGCCAGAACAGGCAGTCGAAGATCACGGAGACCATCGCCACTCCGCCGAGCAGCGCAGGATCGCCGAGCTGGCCGATCGCCATGGTCGAGACGATGCCGATCAGCGGCGTCGTCAAATTGGCGAGCATCGCAGGTCCTGCGATGGCAAAGACCCGCGCGCTGGTGACCTTGGTCGTGAGATGGAGCGGTCGCATTTCCACCGGGAGGCTCGCCTCTACAGCTCTATCGTCAGGCCATCATGGGCGGCCGTGGTGGGAAGCGAGGCGAGCCGCCCCAGCATGTCGTCGCTCATGTGGGTGAGGATCAGTCGTTTCGGCTTGATGTCGGGGAGATGCGCCTGCAGCGTCGCGAAGCTCAGATGGTTCTTCACGGGCTTCTCGAAGGTGTAGGCTTCGGCGATGAAAAGGTCGGCGTCGCGCGCCAGCGGAATCAGCCTGTCGGTCCATTCCGTGTCGGCGCTGTAGGCGACGACGCGCCCCTCCGCCTCGACGCGATAAGCGAGAAACGGCCCGCCGGATTCGCCGTGCACCACAGGAAAAGGCGTCACGGCGACCTCGCCGAAGCGCCGTGTCTCGTCCGGTCGCAGCGCGACGACCGACAGCTCGAATTTCCGGCTCGTCCTCGACGAGTTCTCGAACAGCGCTTCCATGACTTGGGTCAGGCGCATTTCGATGCCCTGCGGCCCCGCGATCACCAGCGGTCGCGTGCGGCGCGAAAATTGTGCATCGAGCAGGACGAAGGGCAGGCCGCCGAAATGATCGCCATGAAAATGCGTGATCAGGATCAGATCAATCGCATCGCGAGCGACGCCGGCGCGCGTCAAGGCCGGCAACGATGACGCGCCGCAATCGATCAGGAAATTGACGCGCTCACCGGTGACATGGAAGCAGGTGTTGTTGCGGCCGCCGGAGCCGAACGCATCGCCGCAGCCGACGAATCGAAGGTTCACGTGATCCTGCCACTAGTAGCGGCGATGCGTACCGCCGAAGATCCGCGACAGCAGCCAGATCGGGATCACGATCACCGCGCCGAGCAGGAAATAGCGCCACAGCCAGTTGACGGCGTCGAAGCCGAGGTCCCAGAGCCGCCGGAACAGCAGGCGGACGCTCTCGATGATGTTCCAGGGATCGAAGCCGATCGCAGCCAGCACCACGCCGACCAGGATGGACAGCAGGATCAGCCGGAACGCTACTTGCAGCGGCGAGCCGCCGAGAAAGCGGGTGAGGCCGTCTGGACCTGCCGGCAGTTCCCTGGTGTCGTGTGACATCGTCGTTCTCCCGCGGATTCGCGCGTTGGGCGAAATCGGCTTATCCCAAGCCGGGCGGCTATCCCGAATCGTCATCCTGAGGCGCTCGCGTTAGCGAGCCTCGAAGGATGAACGGCCCCGGTGCTGACAGCGGGGCCGTCGCCCTTCGAGACGGCCGCGGTTCGCGGCCTCCTCAGGGTGACGGGAGACATGTCCCGATTCGATCTGAACCAACATTGCTCAAGTCTACTATGGCAGAAGGCAGATGGGGAACCACAAATGCCGCGTCAACGGCTTTCCGACGTTACCAAATCTTTATCTGCGGCCTCTGCTTTCAGCATCTTCTCCAGCGTTTCCAGCCGGTCGGCCTCGCGCGGCGGCTTGTCCCAGCGCAGCCGGCTGATGCGGGGAAAGCGCATGGCGACGCCGGATTTGTGCCGGGTCGAGCGCTGCAGGCCCTCGAAAGCAACCTCCAGCACCAGGCCCTTGTCAGCTTCATGAACGACGTGACGGACGGGGCCGAATTTCTCGATGGTGTTGCGGCGGACAAAGCGGTCGATCTGCAACAGCTCCTCGTCGGTGAAGCCGAAATAGGCCTTGCCGACCGGCACCAGCTCGTCGCCGGCTTCGCCCGCGGTCCAGACGCCGAAGGTGTAGTCCGAATAATAGGAGGAGCGCTTGCCATGGCCGCGCTGCGCATACATCAAGACGGCGTCGATGATGTGCGGGTCGCGCTTCCATTTCCACCACTGGCCCTTGGGGCGGCCGGGCAGGTACGGCGCCTCGCGGCGCTTGAGCATGATGCCTTCGACGGCGTCGGCATCCTCGCCGGCGCCCGCCGATACCGGATGGGCGCGGGCGAGGCGCAGTGCGTGCCAGCTGTCGAAGGCAATGGTCGGCGACAGGTCGATGCGGGGATCGCCGAGGCGTTTGACGAAGGTCTCGAGATGGGCGCGGCGCTCGGAAAAGGGCAGTTCACGCAGATCGTTCTCGTCGTCGCCGAGCAGATCGTAGGCGCGCAGATGGATCGGAAATTCCTTGAGCAGCTTCGGCGAGACGGTTTTGCGGTTCAGCCGCTGCTGCAGCACGTTGAAGCTCTGCACGCGGCCATCGCGCATCACCAGGAGCTCGCCGTCGATCGCGCCGGGCAGATGCAGCGCGGGCACGAGGTCGGGAAAGCTGGCCGTGATGTCCTCGCCCGTTCGCGAATAGAGCCGCGCCACCATGTGGCCGCGCACGTCGCGGCCCGCGACCGCCTGCACACGGATGCCGTCCCATTTCCATTCCGCAATGTAGTCGGATGGCTGCATGCCGGCGAATTCCTCGTTCTCGACCGCGTGTGCCAGCATCACCGGGCGGAACGGCGCGGGGTCGCGGTTGAGCGGCTTGTCGCCGCGTCCCTCGAGCCAGGCGAACAGGTCGAGATAGGGGGCGCTGAGCCCCGGCCAGATCAGCTCGATCTCGTGCGGATCCTTGTCGCCGAGTGCCGCAGCCGCGGTCTTGGCCAGGCGGGCGGAGATGCCGATGCGCATCGCGCCGGTGACGAGCTTCAAGAGCGCCCAGCGGCCGGTTTCGTCGAGCTCGTCGAGCCAGCGCGCGAGCTGCGCCGGCAGCTCGGTCTTGCCGAGCGTACGCAGGGTGGTGACGACTTCGGTGAGCGTCGGCGGCGGCGGGTCGTTGTGGCCGGCCTGCGCGGATGGGCCGATCTTCGGCCACATCAGCGCGACCGTCTCGGAGAGGTCGCCGACATAGTCGTAGGACAGGCCAAACAGCACGGGATCGGTACGCGCGGCGATGAGGTCGCGGATCAGGCCCGGCTTGGCATGCTTGAACGACAGCGCGCCGGTCAGCGCCGCCAGCGCATAGCCGCGGTCGGGGTCGCCGACGGCGCGGAAATAGGCGGTCAAGAGTCGCAGCTTGTTGTTGCGGCCGGGCTCATAGGCGAGCCGGTCGAGCAGCGCGGCGAAGCGGTTCATGCGTCGCTTCCCTTCGCGCTCGCGTCCTCGTCCGTGCCCTCGCTTTCCCGCACCTTGGGCTGGGGCTCGCCCTCATCCTCATCGCCATAGCCGACGAGGTCGAGCGGCCGCGCGGCAAGGCCTTTAGACTTGCACCAGTGCACCAGCGCGTCTTCCTGGCCGTGGGTGACCCAGACTTCGCCGGCGCCCGTCGCGGCGATGGTCGCCGTCAGCCCATCCCAATCGGCATGATCGGAGATGACGAGCGGCAGCTCGATGCCGCCCTGGCGGGCGCGGGCGCGCACCCGCATCCAGCCTGAGGCAAAGGCCGTCACCGGATCGGGGAAGCGCCGCGTCCAGACATCGGCGGTGGCGCTGGGTGGCGCGAGCGTGATGGTGCCGGCAAGCTCGGCCTTCTTCACGCCGCGTGCCGGACGCAGCTCGCCGAGAGGCACGCCGCGGCTTTGATAATAATAGGTGATCGCTTCCATCGCGCCATGCAGATAGATCGGCGCGTCGTAGCCGGCCTCCCGCAACAGCGCGATCACGCGCTGCGCCTTGCCGAGCGAATAGGCGCCGACCAGATGGGCGCGCTCAGGGAATAGCGCGACCGAGGCGAGCAGCTTCTTCACCTGGTCGGCCGCGTCGCCATGCCGGAATACCGGCAGGCCGAAGGTCGCCTCGGTGATGAAGACGTCGCAGGGAACCAGCTCGAACGGCGCGCAGGTTGGGTCAGCGGCGTCCTTGTAGTCGCCCGAGGCGACGATGCGGAGCCCCTTGCAGGACACCGCGATCTGCGCCGAGCCCAGCACATGGCCGGCGGGGTGGAATTTGACGCTGACCTCGCCGAGCCGGATGTCCTCGCCATAGGCAACGGCCCGCGCGCTTCCTGCAAAATTCTCCCCATACCGCAGCCGCATCATGTCGAGCGTTTCCTGCGTCGCCAGCACCGCGCCATGGCCGGCCCGGGCGTGGTCGGAATGGCCATGGGTGATCAACGCCCGCTCCACCGGGCGGACCGGATCGATGTAGAAGTCGCCGAGCTTGCAGCACAGGCCGGCGGGAGTTGGCAGCAGCAGGTCTTGCGGACGCATCCTGCCCATATAGGCCGAGATCTGACCAATTATAGGTGTCATGCGCAGGCTTGACCCGCGCATCCATCTTTTGAGAAAGAGATTTTTTGATTGATGGATTGACGGGGCCAACCCGGCAATGACGGACCCGGTTCCCATGCCTGCACGTCTCTTTCTCTCCTCCGGCGATCTCATTGCCGACCGCCGCTTTGAATTCGCGCGCGACCTGCAACTGGGCGGCGACCTGCAGGCTGCCGCCGATCTCCTGGAGCAGGCGATCGAGCTTGCGCCGAATTTTGCCACCGCCTGGTTCACGCTCGGCGAGATCCGCCAGCAGCTCGGCGAGAATGACAAGGCGATCGCAGCGTTCCGCAGGGCGCGTGACGCCGATCCGCAGGATCGGCATGGTGCAGCCGTCTGGCTGATGCGGCTGGGCGCAGAGGAGTTGTCGGCCATGCCGCGCGGCTATGTGCAGGCGTTGTTCGATCAATATGCGCCGCGGTTCGAGGACGCGCTGGTCGGCGGCCTCGACTACCGCGCGCCGCAACTCCTGTTCAAGGCGGTGGTCGCGGTGCGCGTCGCGGCACGCAAGCCCGCCTTCTTCAAGCGCGCCATCGATCTTGGTTGCGGCACCGGACTTGGCGCGGCCGAGTTCGCCAAGCAGGTCGACCACTTCATTGGCATCGATCTGTCGCCGGGCATGATCGAGGAGGCGCGTGCAACCGGGCTCTATGAACAGCTCGAGGTCGACGACATGGTGGCGGCCCTGCGCAGCAAGGCCGATGCAAGCGCCGATCTCGTGCTGGCGGCGGATGCGTTCTGCTATGTGCCGGACCTGCGCCCCGTACTTGCCGAGGTGCAGCGCGTGCTCGCGCCCGGCGGTCTCGTCGCCTTCACCGTCGAGACGCATGACGGCGAGGGTGTCGTGATCGGCGAGGGGCTGCGCTATGCCCATGCCGCGGAATATCTGCGCACGACCATTGCGGCTGTCGGCCTCAAGCTCGCGCATTTGGAACAGGCGAGCCCGCGCATCGAGGACAACGCGCCCGTGCCCGGATTGGTCGTGGTCGCCGGCAAGACTTGAGTCTAGGCGCTACGCAGCAGGCGATTTGGCGCGCCTTCTGAGCGCGTCGTCCATTTCGCTCTTGCCCATGGTCCCTCGATGCCAGCACAATGCTGGCCGTCCAGGGAGAAAACAAAATGAAAATCCGTCAAACACGGCGCGAGTTCTGCGCCGGTGCCGCCGCGACGATTCTCGCGTCCTCAACCACCGCCTTCGCCGCCGAAAAGAAATACGACGCCGGCGCCAGCGACACCGAGATCAAGATCGGACAGACCGTGCCGCATTCCGGCCCGGGCTCGCTCTATGGCGTGCTGGGGCGCGTCGGCGAGGCCTATTTCCAGATGCTCAACGACAAGGGCGGCATCAACGGGCGCAAGGTCACCTTCCTCACCCTGGATGACGCCTATAGTGCGCCGAAATGCGTCGAGGCCACGCGCCGCCTGGTCGAGCAGGACGAGGTGCTCGCGCTCTATGGCTCGCTCGGCACCGCGCCGCAGACGGCCGTGCATAAATATCTCAACTCCAAGGGCGTGCCGCAGCTTCTGCTCAACACCGGCGCATCCAAATGGAACGATCCGAAGAACTACAAATGGACCATGGCGGGGCTGCCGCTCTATCCGACCGAAGCGCGCATCCTCGCGCGGCATGTGATTGCAGTGAAGCCGAACGCCAAGGTTGGCATTCTCTACCAGAACGACGATTTCGGCCGCGATTTCCTGGGCCCCTTCAAGAAGACGCTGGAGGATGCCGGCGGCACCGCCAAGGTGATCATGGAGCAGACCTATGATCTCTCCGATCCGACGGTCGATTCGCAGCTCATCAACCTGTCGAAGTCGGGCGCCGACGTGTTCTACAACATCACCACCGGCAAGGCGACGTCGCAGTCGATCCGCAAGGTGGCCGAGCTCGGCTGGAAACCGCTGCAGCTGCTGTCGGCGGGCTCGACCGGCCGCTCGATCCTGAGCGCGGCGGGTTTTGACAACGCCGCCGGCATTGTCGCGATCCGCTACGCCAAGGATGCCGGTGTGCCGCGCTGGGAAAAGGATCCGGAGGTGATGGGCTTCGAGGAGCTGCGGCAGAAATATCTGCCGAGCGTCGACCCCGACAACACCATCGCCTATGCGGGCTACGGTCAGGCGGTCACCATGGGTGAAATCCTGCGCCGCTGCGGCAACGAGCTGACGCGCGAGAGCGTGCTGCGGCAGGCTGCGAATTTGAACGGTTTCCACTCGCCATTCTTCCTCGATGGCGTCGTGTACAACTACACACCCGACGACTACACCCCGATGAAGACGCTCTATATCTCGATCTTCAACGGCAAGGACTGGGATATTTCCGACAAGCCCGTGACGGAGTGAGGGAGCTCGTTTCCGCGACGGCGGTCTACTCCCTCTCCCCGTGAAGGCTCTCTCCACGACTCCGAGCCGCGGAGAGAACCCCTCACCCGCCGCGCGTTTCGCGCGTCGGCCTCTCCCCGCGAAGAGCGGGGCGAGGCGGGAGTTTGCGGCTCGCTTTGGCGCAATTCAAACCAGCGAGCTCTCGACGAAGCCGGGCGGACACCATACGTTCTCCTGGTGTCGCCTCGCCCCTCACCAGCTCGCCGCGAGCCCGCGGCTGCGCTACTGCCGGACCGTTTCGAACAATGGTTCGCATCGCGCGGCTGGGCGCCGCGTGCGCATCAACTGGCGCTGCTGGAGAAGGCGCGCGACAACCGTTCGGCGCTGTTGATCGCACCGACCGGCGCCGGCAAGACGCTGGCGGGCTTCCTGCCGACGCTGGTCGAGCTGAGCACGCCGCTTCCGCAGTTGCCTCCCCCCTTGCGGGGGAGGCCGACGCCCGAAGGGCGTCAGGAGGGGGGTAAGCCACGAGCGCCGGAGCCCGTGGCTTACCCCCCTCCCCAGCCCTCCCCCGCAGGGGGGGAGGGGGCTAGCGAGCGTGTGGCCCAAAGAGTCATCTCCACCGGCCGCAGCGTCAAACGCACCGGCGGCCTCCACACGCTCTACATCTCGCCGTTGAAAGCGCTCGCCGTCGACATCGCGCGCAACCTCGAGGCGCCGGTTGCGCAGATGGGGCTCCCCATCAAGGTCGAGACGCGCACCGGCGATACGCCGGTGTCGCGGCGGCAGCGCCAGCGGCGCTATCCGCCGGACATTCTGCTCACCACGCCGGAGCAGCTGGCGCTGCTGCTCTCCTCCGACGATGCGCCCTATCTGTTCTCCTCGCTCAAGCGCATCGTGCTCGACGAATTGCATGCGCTGGTCACCTCGAAGCGCGGCGACCTGCTGTCGCTCGGGCTGTCGCGGCTGTGGCAGCTCGCGCCCGAGGTTCGCGCCGTCGGCCTGTCCGCAACGGTTGCGGAGCCGGAAGAGCTTGCGCGCTTCCTGGTGCCCCAGCCGGATGGCGTCACCGCCTCCGCCGACATCGTCGTCGCGGACGGCGCCACGCCGCCGGTGGTCGAGATGCTCGACACGCGCGAGCGGCTGCCATGGGCCGGCCACACCGCGCGCCATGCGCTCGGCGAGATCTATCAGCTGATCAAGGCCAACAAGACCACGCTCGTCTTCGTCAACACCCGCAGCCAGGCCGAGATGCTGTTCCAGGATCTCTGGCGCATGAACGATGACGGCCTCGCAATCGCGTTGCATCACGGCTCGCTCGATGTCGCACAGCGGCGCAAGGTCGAGGACGCCATGGCGGAAGGCCGGCTGCGTGCGGTGGTCTGCACGTCTTCGCTGGACCTCGGCGTCGACTGGGGCGATGTCGATCTCGTCGTCAATATCGGCGCGCCCAAGGGCTGCTCGCGGCTGATGCAGCGAATCGGCCGCGCCAACCACCGTTTCGACGAGGCCTCGCGCGCGGTTCTGGTGCCGGCCAATCGCTTCGAGGTGCTGGAATGCCGTGTCGCCATCGATGCCATCGCGGAGAATGCGCAGGACACGCCGCCGCTGCGCACCGGCGCGCTCGACGTGCTGGCGCAGCATGTGCTGGGCCGCGCCTGCGGCGAGCCGTTTCTGTCGGACGAGCTTTATGACGAGGTGCGCACCGCCGCACCCTATGCACGGCTGTCGCGCGGCGATTTCGACGACGTCGTCGATTTCGTCGCCACCGGCGGCTATGCGCTGAAGACCTATGAGCGCTTTGCCCGCATCAAGCAGGACAAGGAGGGGCGCTGGCGTGTCGCCAATCCGGCGGTGCGGCAGAGCTACCGGCTCAATGTCGGCACCATTGTCGAGGAGACGATGCTGAAGGTGAAGCTGGTGCGCTCGCGCAGCAGTGGATCCGGCTCGACCGGCATGATCGGCCGCGGCGGGCGCATGCTCGGCCAGATCGAGGAATATTTCATCGAAGGCCTCGTGGTCGGCGACACCTTTGTGTTCGGCGGCGAGATCGTGCGCTATGAGGCGCTGGTGGAGGACGAGGTCTATGTCTCCCGCGCCAACGACAAGGATGCCAAGGTGCCGTCCTATATGGGCGGAAAGTTTCCGCTCTCGACCTATCTGGCCGAGCGCGTGCGCGGGCTGTTGGACGATCGTCGGGCATGGGGTGGCTTGCCGGAGCAGGTGCGCGACTGGCTCTCGTTGCAGCAGGATTTTTCCCGCGTGCCGGCGCGACGCGAGCTCCTGGTCGAGACCTTTCCGCGCGCGGACAAGCATTATCTGGTCTGCTATCCGTTTGAAGGTCGGCTTGCGCACCAGACGCTCGGCATGCTCTTGACGCGCCGGCTGGAGCGCGCCCGTGCCCGCCCGCTCGGCTTTGTCGCCAATGAATATGCGGTCGCGATCTGGGGGCTCGGCGATCTCTCCTTCATGGTGCGGCAGGGCATGGTCGAACTCAATGCGCTGTTCGATCCGGACATGCTGGGCGACGACCTCGAAGCGTGGCTCGCCGAATCCGCGCTGATGAAACGTACCTTTCGCAACTGCGCCCTGATCTCCGGCCTGATCGCGCGCCGCTCGACCTCGGAGGAGAAGAACCGCCGCCAGGTGCTGTTCTCGACCGATCTGGTCTACGATGTGCTCCGCAAGCACCAGGCCGACCACGTGCTGCTCCGCGCCGCACGCGCCGATGCCGCCACCGGCCTGCTCGACCTGCGCCGGCTTTCCGACATGCTCTCCCGCATCCACGGCCACATCACCCACCGGGAACTCGACCACGTCTCCCCGCTCGCCGTGCCCGTGATGCTGGAAATCGGCCGCGAGTCAGTTTATGGCGAAGCAGCGGACGAGTTGCTGGCGGAAGCTGCCGACGATCTCGTCAGGGAAGCGATGTCGTAGGGGCGAAATGATTTCCACGATTGACTCCGTCATTCCGGGGCGGTGCGCAGCACCGAACTACGGTGCGCAATTGCGCACCGGAGAATCTCGAGATTCCGGGTCTGGTCCTTCGGTCCATCCCGGAATGACGGCGCAAGCCAACTGGCGCTGCCGGGTATTGGCCCAGCCATGACGGAGACCGTGGCGCTTGGCATAAATCTGCAACGCACATTGGATATCGCCGGCGTCACGCTGCTCGCGGATATCTCTGGCGCGCTGTTCTGGCAAGACGAGCGCCTGCTCGTCGTCTCCGACCTGCATCTCGAAAAAGGCTCGAGCTTTGCGACCCGCGGCGTGCTGCTGCCGCCTTATGATACCGCAGCGACGCTGAGCCAGCTCGCGGCCGTCGTCTCACGCCATGATCCACGCACCGTGATTGCGCTGGGCGACAGCTTCCATGATCGCACGGCGCATGCGCGGCTGTCGGAATCCGATCGGGATGCGCTAGGCGCGTTGCAGGTGCGCCGGGACTGGATCTGGATTGCGGGCAACCACGACCCTGCGCTTCCCTCGGATCTCGGTGGCGTGGTTGCGAGCGAAGTCGCGATCGGCCCGATCGTGTTCCGCCACGAGCCGACCGGAGCTGCCGGCGAGATCGCCGGTCACCTGCATCCCAAGGCGCGGGTCTCCGCCCGCGGCCGCTTCATGGAGCGCCGCTGCTTTGCCTGTGACGGCGAACGTGCGGTGATGCCTGCGTTTGGTGCTTACGCGGGCGGCTTGAGCATCCGCGACCGGGCGTTTGCGAAGATTTTCCAGACGACGGGTTTCATCGCGCATCTGCTCGGCGATCGCCGCGTGCACAGCATCGCCGCCGCGCGGTGTTATTGAATCCCGGTTGACGCCGCGCACTGCCGCCTCGCCCCGCTTGCGGGGAGAGGCCGGATCGCATCGCAAGATGCGATCCGGGTGAGGGGGGTCTCCGCGTATTGAACTGCAAGTGTTGTTGCGGAGAGAGCCCCTCACCCCGACCCTCTCCCCGCAAGGGCGGGGCGAGGGAGCGCAGCGATGCGCGCGGCTCGCTTCACGCCGCTTTCGCCTGCACCGTCTCGCAGAATTCCGCGAGCCGATCCGCGAGCCGCAAGGTCGCGGGGCTGGCATCAGGCGAGGCCATCAGGGCGACCTCGGTCTTGTCGATCGGCTTGAAGCCGTCCTTCGCGGTCAGCACCTGATGATCGGCCTGGATCGCCATCTCGGAGAGGATGCTCAGGCCCATGCCGGCGGCAACGGCAGCCTGGATGCCGGCGAGGCTGGAGGAGGTATAGGCCATGTGCCAGGAGCGGCCGGCACTCTCCAGCGCATGGATCGCACGCACCCGATAGAGGCAGCCGGCAGGAAAGCCGATCAGCGGCACCGAGCCGATATCGAGGTCGCGCGGATGATGCTTGCTGGTGACCCAGTGCACGCGCTCCGGCCACACCGCGATGCCGCCCTTCTCGCCGACGGCGCGCTTGAACAGCGCAAGATCGAGCTCGCCGCGGTCGAGGTCGCGCTTGAGGTTGAGACTCTGGTCGGCGCGGATGTCGAGCCGCAGCGACGGATGCCCGCGCGAGAACGAAGCGAGCAGTTTCGCCAGCCGATAGGCGGCGAAATCTTCGGGAATGCCGAGCCGCACCGCGCCCTCCTGGGTCGGCCGCGCCACCACGTCGCGCGCCTCCTCGGCGAGCGACAACAGCCGCCGCGCATAGGACAACAGCTTCTCGCCGGCTTCGGTCGGGGTGACGTTCCTGCCGTTGCGGATCAAGAGCGGCTGGCCGATGTCGTCCTCCAGCCGTTTGATCTGCTGGCTGACGGTGGATTGCGTCCGGTGAACGCGCTCCCCGGCACGGGTGAAGCCGCCGGCTTCCACCACCGAGACGAAGCTGCGCAGCAGTTCGAGATCGAGCATGTCCGGCTCCATTCGATAATCCACTGCAAGCCAGTTAATCATTTAATTTCCAAATGGCAAGGGACCCCTTAAATGGGAGCGGCAAAGGAGACCTTCCATGTCCGCCGCCTCGCCAATGACTGTTCCCGCAACCGCCTCCGCGACCCGCTTCAGCACCCTGCCGTTCGCGATCGCGCTGTTCTGCCTGCTCTGGAGCTTTGCCTTTGTGGCCGGCAAGATCGGCGTCACCGATTGTCCGCCGCTGATCCTGCTTGCCGCACGGTTCTCGCTTGCCGGCATCCTGATCCTCGGCTTCTTCGCGTTGCGCGGCGAAGCTTGGCAGCTGGGCTGGCGCGAAGCGGCGATGTTCGCGATCCTCGGCATCGCCAACAACGCGCTCTATCTCGGCCTCGGCTATACCGGGCTGAAATATGTATCCGCGGGGCTTGGGGGCCTGATCGTCTCGGCCAATCCGGTGTTCACCGCGGCACTGGCGGCGCTGTTGCTCGGCGAAGCCCTGACCTGGCGCAAGATCGCAGGCCTCCTGCTCGGCATCGCCGGCGTTGCCTTCATCGTCTGGCATCGCATCTCGGTCGGCACCGACAGTCTCCATGGGGTGCTGTTCACGCTTGCCTCGCTGGCGTCGATCGTCGCCGGCACGATCCTGTTCAAGCTGTTCGCGCCCAAGGGCAGCTTGTGGATCGGCAACGGCATCCAGAATCTCGCTGCCGGCATCGTGCTCGCGCCGATCGCGCTCGGCTTCGCCGACATCCACGACATCGTGCCGAGCCTGCGTCTTGCGGGAGCCTTCGCCTTCCTGGTGCTGGGCGGGTCGATCGTGGCCTATGCCCTGTGGTTCCACATGCTGAAGGTCTGCGGCGCGACCGCCGCCAGCGCCTATCACTTCATCATGCCGCCGCTCGGCATGCTGTTCGCCTATCTCGTGCTAGGCGAGCATGTCGCGTTCCGCGATCTCCTCGGCATTGTGCCGGTGGCGCTCGGCATCTATCTCGTCACGCGTCCGGCCGCGGTGGCGAACGTCAGTCACGACTGAACACCGGGAATTGACAACAGGAGTTGATCATGAGCCTCGCGATTACCCTGATCGGCGGCCCGACCGCGCTGCTCGAAATCGACGGCGTCACCATCGTCACCGATCCGACCTTCGACCAGCCCGGCGCCTATCAGCTGCCGCATGTGAAGCTCGAGAAGCTCACCGGGCCGGCGCTGAGTGCGGAGCAGGTCGGCGCGGTCGATGCGGTGCTGCTGAGCCATGACCAGCACTCGGACAATCTCGACCGTTCCGGCAAGGATTATCTGGCAAAGGCGGCCCGCGTTCTCACCACCGAAGCGGGCAGCAAGCGGCTCGGCGCGCATGCCGAGGGGCTTGCGCCCTGGGCCAGCACCGAGCTTGCGGGCAAGAACGGCGTAACCCTCGAGGTGACGGCGACGCCGGCGCGCCACGGTCCGGCCGGCATCGAGCCGCTGTCGGGCGACGTGATCGGCTTTGTCGTCAGCCGCCGAAGCGGTCGTCCGATCTATATCAGCGGCGACACCACCTGGTTCGATGGCGTGGCCGAAGTGGCGCGGCGCTTCAATGCAGGCGTGGTGCTGCCCTTTGCCGGGGCGGCACAGACCCGCGGGCCGTTCCACCTCACCATGGATACCAACGACACCATCGAGACCGCGCGCGCCTTTGCCGATGCGCTGATCGTGCCGGTGCACACCGACGGCTGGGCCCATTTCCGCCAGAACGCCGCGGATCTGCGGCTGTCATTCGATGCGCTGGGCTTCGGCAACCGGCTGAGGTTGCTGGAGCCGGGCGTGCGCACGGTGATCGAGGAGTAGGCGTCGCTACTTCCCGTCATCCTGAGGCGCCGTAGCGAAGCGGAGGCGTCGAAGGATGAGCGGCCCCGCTGCAACCACCGGGGCCGTCGCCCTTCGAGGCCGTCGCTGCGCGCCGGCGCCTCAGGGTGAAGGTGCCAGTTTGGAGCCCGCTGCCGTCAGTCCTTCGCGAACACCAGCGAGGCGATCCAGCCGGTCATCAGCGCCATGGCGGCGGTGACGAGCCCGTAGACCAATCCATTCTGCCGCGCCGTGTTGGCGACGAACTGCTCGAAGCCGACCTTGACGATCTCGAATGCGGTCTCGGTGTGTGTCACCAGCACGCCGCCAGCGAACAGCTTGATCTCGATGTCATAGGTCCCGATCGGCACCTGCGCGGGCAGGGGAATGCCCGTGCGAAACAAGGTCGGGGTGATGAAGGTGACCGCGGACGTATCCTCGCGGTACAGCCCGCGCTGCTCCTGCAGCCGTACAAACGCGCTGCGGAAAGCGTCGTTGGGCACCACGTCGGCATAATCGGGGCCGATGCGCTGGGTCAAAAGCACGTTGTCGAGACCGAGCTGCTGGCGCCGCTCGACATCGGCGGAGGCGATGTCGTCGAAGGGGCGGTTGGCGAACAGCGCGAGATAGCTCGGTACTTTCAAAAATTGCCGGTAGTCCGAGTTCACCCAGATGCCGAATTTGCGCTCCTTGCGGCGCGTCACCATGTCCGCGCGCGGACCCGCAATGGTGACGACAAGGTCATAGGTCCTGCCGGCGGATGGCGTGGTCGCATCCTTCTCGACCGCGCCGAACAGCACGAGCTCCTCGCCCGAATAGTTCGGCGTGACGGTGACGCGATGGTTGGAGACCGAGACGATCAGCCGCTCGGCATGGGCCTCGCGCATCGCGAGGAGCGCCGCGAGCAGCGTGAGACAGACGATGATGCGGCCTCGCGCGGTCATTCCGTCACTCCGGCGTCGCGGATGGTGAAGAGCTCGGCCGGCCGGATCACGAGCTCGACCGCAAAGCGGATGCCGACGGCCAGGATCAGAAGGCCGAGCAGCAGGCGCAATTGCTCGCTGCGGATTTTCTGCCCGGCGCGCGCGCCGAACTGTGCGCCGGTGACGCCGCCCACCATCAGCATCAGCGCCAGCACGCCATCGACGAGATGGTTGGTGACCGCATGCAGCATGGTCGCAAACAGCATGGTGAAGAGCGTCAGCACCATGGAGGTGCCGATCACGGTCGTGGTCGGCACCCTGAGCAGATAGATCATGACGGGAACCAGGATGAAGCCGCCGCCGATGCCCATGACCGCGCCGAGAAAGCCGATGATGATGCCGATCATCACGACCGGGATCACCGAGAGATAGATCTTGGAGCGCTTGAAGCGCATCTTGAGCGGCAGCGTATGGATCCAGCCGTGGGTGCGGCGCGGCGCCGGCACGCCGCGGCGCAGCCGCATCACGGCGCGCAGGCCTTCCCAGAACATCAGCCCGCCAACGGCCGTCAGCAGCACGACATAGGAGAGCGCGATGGTGAGATCGAGCTGGCCGAGCGAGCGCAGGTAGGTGAAGGTCAAGACCCCGAGCGCGGTGCCGATGGTGCCGCCGATCAGGAGCACCAGCGCCAGCGTCGGATCGATGGCGCGGCGGCGCCAGTAGGTGATCGCGCCGGAAAAGGAGGACGCGGCGATGTGGCTTGCCACCGAGGCCACGGCGACCGCGGGCGTGATGCCGATGAAGATCAGGAGCGGCGTCATCAGGAAGCCGCCGCCGATGCCGAACATGCCGGAGACGAATCCGACGGCCGCGCCCATCGCCAGGATGAGGAAGACGTTGACCGGGAGGTCGGCGATCGGAAGATAAAGCTGCATCGCACATCTTCACGCAAATCGGGTTCACCCTTTGCATAACCGAAATCGCCATGGTGAGGGACCGCGGAAACGCCGTCGTGGCGGCTTTTTTGCCGCAGGCGGCCAACTGCCTTGCGGCATGGTGAAGGATTCAGATTAACCCGGTCAGATTAGCCTGGTGTGCGCAAACCGAGGCGCTTCAGGGCGCGCGAGCCGGATCGGTGACGAGGTTCATCGCCAGCGCCTCCCGGCTGCCGAGCCAGCGAATGTCGCGGGTCTGCGACATCGCCTCCACCACGCTGGAGGAGACGCCCATCTTCGTCATGTAACCCAGCACCTCGCCCGCGACACGCTGCGCCTCGGCGATGGGATCGGGCACCGGCGTGGTGGTGACGAAACGGTGCACGCCGAGCATCGAGCCCTTCACGCCATAGCGCGGCCTGCCGCCGGCAAACACCAGCACGCAGGCGCTGGCGCAATAAGCGGGGCGGACCTCGCCCGCGGCGTCGGCTGTGCCGACCGCAGTGGCGAGCCCACGGGCGCGAACAGTCTCGCCCATGATGATGGCTTGGTTGAGATCGCCGCCCGGCGAGGACAACAGCACGATATCGCCGGCGGCAAGCCCGGTCTCGTCGAGCTTCTGGCGCAGCCAGGTCGCAGCCGCGGCGCCGATCTCGCCGGAGACCAGCAGCGCCGCCCTGGTCTTTCCGGAGCCGTCGATGTCGACGTTCTCGATCCTGGTGGCCTTCAGGCTCGGCGACAGATACTGGTCCTTCCAATAGGCCCAGGCCTCCGGACGTGACATATCGCGATAGGCGCGGATCGACACGCCGAGCACGATCAGGAAGAAGACGGCATATCGCCACAGCCAGTGCCGGCGCAGGGGCGGCTGCGGAGCCTGGACCACGCGGTCCGGCGCACGGGGCGGCGCCACCCGCGGCCCCGTGGGGGACCTGCGGAACCCGCTGCCATCCTGGTCGCGATCATCAACAGACAAAGTCGCCTCCTCAGCCCGCCGATCGTACGCACAATACGGTCTATCTACACCGCTTTGTCGCCAACGAATATGACGCCGTTCGATCACACATGATTGTGCTGGATCGGGCTCCCTATCCGCCCCGTCATCCTGAGGCGCGAGCGCAGCGAGCCTCGAAGGATGAACGGTCCCGCTGCGGCCATCCGGGCCGTCGCCCTTCGAGGCTCGCTTTTCGCGAGCACCTCAGGGCGACGGTGACACATGGAAGATCGTAGCGGCCGGAAACGAGCGGCTTAATGCGCGGCCATTGCCGCGACGGCCGCGGCGCGCCTGGCGGCGGCCGGCTTGGTCGCGGGCTTCGATGCGCTCGGTGCCGGGGCAGCGTCCCAGCCGCCGGGCGGGGTCGCGACATTGACGGCATCGTCGGGCTGCGGCTCCGCAATGAAGGTCTGCACCGCAAGCTTCGCGGCCGCGAGCGACTGGGCGTCGAGGCGCTTGGCGACGTCGTCGCGCTTGTGGCCGGCATCCGCATCGCCCTGGGCTGCCGCAAGGCTGAACCATTTGAAGGACTCGGCGAGGTTCTGGTCGACGCCGATGCCGCGGGCATAGAGGATGCCGAGGTTGAACTGGCTGTCGGCCACGCCGTGATCGGCCGCCTTGCGGAACCATTGCGCCGCGCTCTTGTAATCCGGGCCTTTGCCGCCGCCATCGGCGTCGAGCACCGCCAGATTGTGCATCGCCTTGGCATTGCCGCGCTCGGCCGCCTGCACATAATAACGCCGCGCGATGTCGGCGTCCTTCTTCACGCCCAGGCCCTTTTCATAGAGTGTGCCGAGCCGGAAGGTCGCCGGGATCAGGCCGGCTTGCGCCGCGCGGTCATACCATTTGACGGCTTCTTCGTAATTCGTGGCCACGCCCTTGCCTTCGGCAAAGCGCACGGCGATTTCATAGGCCGCGGTCGGATCGCCCTTCAAGGCAGCACTGCGCAGCATCGCCCCGCCGATCCCGTCCGGCAGCTTCTCGGTCGGCGGGATCGCGATCATGGTGGGCTTGCGGGTGCCGGAGAGCTGCTGGATCGCGGGAATGCTGCCGGTCACGTCGGAGCCTGCGCCGGGCGCAGTCGCCGGCGCCTCCGGAATCGCGACCGAGGCGTTCGGCTCCGCGGCTCCATTGTTGTTGAACGACTGCTTGCCGATCGGGGTCGGCGAGGTCATCTGCGGCGTGACCTGCTCGGTCGGCGCGGGCGCGGCGCCGTTTGCCGCGGGGGCCTGAATGGGGGTCTGCGGCTCGCTCGCGCTTTCGACCGCAGGTGCCGGGCCCTGGCTGCCTGAGCCCTCGAGCAGCGTCATCGCCATCTTGAACGTGCCGAGCACGATCACGACGACGCTGGCTGCGACCAGCACGGAACGGATTGTCGAGGTGATGCTCGACGATTCCTTTTTGACCTTGTCGCTGCTCGCGCTCTTGCTGGCCCGGCCCTTTTCGGGCGCAGCCTGCGCGGCAGCCGCAGCCTGGGCGGCACGGCGGGCGGCGGCGATGAAGCTCGAGGAGGAGACCGGCGGCTTGGGCGCAGCAGCCGGAATTTCGGCGATGGCGTCCTCGGATGCCGCAATGCGCTCCGACGGCGAAGTGGAGCGGCCGCCCGGGCGCGTGCCGGGCTCGAGCGGATGATCCGGGGGCAGGTCCGGTGCAATGGCGGCGCGGGGCGGCTGCGCCTGTGTGTGCGGGACCAGGATCTCGCTGATTGCAAGCGGCGGCTGCGGCGGTACGGGCGCGGGCGCTGCGGCCGCATGGAATTCGCGCGGTGCCGCGACAAAGTGCGCTTGTGCCGTGACAGGATTGGGCAGCTCGGGCTTTTGCGGCTCGCGCCGTTCCGGCGTCGGCTCCGACGGCATCGCCGCGCGCGGCGCCGGCTCGGACTCGATGAAGGCGGGAGCGGGCGGCGACGGAGCAACCGGCGGCGCGGTGCGCACCGCGCGCAGATCTCCCTCGATCATGGCGAGCCGATCGACCACATGGCCGAGCGTGTTGTTCACGGCCTCCAGCGAATCCTGGGTCTGGCGGTCGGTCTCGGTCTGGCGGGAGCGGATGTCGGAGAGCTCGCGCTTGACGATGTCGGCGAGCCCGGGATCCTGCGGCTCGGGCGAGCGCTGGTTGTTGTCGGCGAGCCGCATGAAGGCGGCATGCTGGCGCTCGAGATGGCCGAGAATGTCCTGCAGCGCATCCTCGACCCGCGAGAGGTTTTGATTGCCGCCGCCGCGCTGCTCATTCGAGGTCTCGATCCGCTCCAGGAGATAGGATACGCGCTGCTCGAGATGGGCGAAGGTGGCGTTGCTGTCATTGCCGACCTGGAGGCGGTCGATGCGATCGGACAGCCCGCGCAGCGCGTCCTCGAGCTGAGCCGAGCGGTCGTCGAAGGGCGGCCGCTCCCGTTCGCGGTTCTCCAGTGCCGCGGTCAGGGCCGCGATGCGCTGTTCCAGAACGGCAAAGGAATCGCTGCTGGCGGCGCCGCGGGTGATCTGGTCGACCTTGGCCGACAGCAGCCGGACGTCCTCGGCGAGCCGCTCCAGCGCGTCGTTGGAGGCGACGTTGGAGACGATGCCGCGGAGTGCCGCGATCGCGCTCTCCAGCTGCTGCACCGTGACGTGATCGTCGCTGTTGCGCAGGATGGTGTCGAGCTTGGCGCCGAGGTTGCGGATCGCCTCGTCATAGCCGCGCAGCTGCTCCGCCGGCATCAGCGTGCGCAGCACCTCGCGGATTTCGCCGAGCGCGCGCTCGATGTTGGACAGCGCCTGCGTGTCCTGCGTGTTCTGGCGGCTGTCGTCGATGCGGCGCGCGAGCGAGCGCACCTCGCTCTCGATCGTCTCGATGGCGCGGCGCGGCATCGCTTCAAGGATGGCATTGCGGATTTCGGCGAGCTCGCTGCGGAACGCCGTGACCGACTGTTCGAGCCCGTTCGGGCGCTGCAGCGCCTCGATCTGGCTCGTGATCTTCACAAGGTGGCGCTCGAGCGCTGAGAAGTCCGGTCCGCTGGGCTCGCGCGGGGCCGGCGCGCGGGGTTCGCGGGTCTCGCGCGGCTCTCTCGGATCGCGCTGGATCGGCGCCTGCGGCGCGATCGAGGGCGCGGCCCGCGGCGGAACGTTGCGCGGCGGTGGGCCGTCGAGCTCGCTCTGGCGCGCGGCGATTTCGGCGACGGCGGAATCGAACGGGGAGAGCGGCGGCGAGTTGCGGTAGACGGTCGCGGCGGCGCGCTCCACCGCCTCGCTCTCGCGCTCGCGCTGTTGCAGCGCCGGCCGCGGATCCTGCGGGGTCGTGATCTGGGCGAGCCGCGCATCCAGCCGCGAGATCGCGTCGTTGAGCTGGCGGGCGACGCCCTGCTCGCGGGTGGGCTCGTTGCGGCCGGGCTCGTTGCGGCCAGATTCGCTACGGCGAGGAGCTTGCGAGATCTGGTCGATCTGGCGGGTGATCGAATCCAGCCGCTGATGGATGTCGGCGACATCGCGGGAGAATTGCGGCCGCGGCTCGGGCGCCGGTGCAGAGGCGGGAGGAGGACTTCGGAAGTTCGGCGGGGTCTGCTCGCCGCCGAGCGTCGAGGCGAGCCAGTCGTTGAGAGACATGCCGGCGCGGCGCGCCGCAGCTTCGGCCCTCTCGCGAACGGATGGATCGATGCCGTCAACACTCCACACGCGCGAATTCATGATACCGTCCGGTTCCGACTTAAGGCGCTCACCCGGCGCCTGCAGCCTCCCCGCGCGTCCCATTTCAGAGACAATCGAATTCGGCGCGGCTCGTCTGCCTTAGCCGTCGACTTTTTCCCCTTACGGTAAATACCGAGTTAAGGAATGCGGTTTCCGGACCTTAAATTATCCTTTTGGGCCATGCGCTTGAGCCGGTTATTCGCGCTGGTCCCGGCGTTCGCGCCGGCCGCTGCCCATTGCCGTCACATTGCTGGCGCTGGCACCCGGCTGCAAGGTCTGCAGCGCCTCCTCGCACCACTCCACGACGGCCCGCTCGTGACGCAGGCCGAGATGCAGCGCGAGCAGCTTGCCGGTGTCGTCAAGCGACTCGGCGCCGTTGGGAAAGCGCTTGGTCAGAACCCGCTCATAGCGGGCCAGGCGATCGCGATGGTGCTCCAGCCGCGCCATCAGATCGGCCCGCATCGGCTCGATGTCGATGGCCTCGAGCGCACAGAGCCGCACCAGCATGTCGTCCTTGATCGAGGCCGGGCTGGACGGCCGGGCCGCCCAGTGCCGCAGCGCCGCCTTGCCTTCGGCGGTCAGCGTATAGACCAGTTTGTTCGGCTTGCCGGTCTGCACCACCTCGCGGGCCTGCACATGACCGCGCTCGCGCAGCCGCGTCAGCTCCCGATAGATCTGCTGGTGATCGGCCTTCCAGAAGAAACCGATCGAGGAATCGAAGGTCTTCGCCAGCTCGTAGCCCGTCATCGGACGTTCCGTGAGACAGACCAGGATCGCATCGCCCAGTGCCACGGCTTTGTCCTTTCGTCTTGCGCAAGCCCTGTTGACTTTATGCACAGAGTTGCATATGCGTCAATGTGCATAGAGAGGGGCGGGTGCGCCGCCCGTCGCCTGCGCGCGCCACGGTAACCGCGAGCCGCTGAAGAGAAGGTCAAGGAGACGTCCCGTGACGGTGACCGCACTCGACAAATGGTACGCCTACACCAAATCCCATGACCGCAAGGCGCTCTGGGACCTCCTGCATCCCGACGTGGTGTTCGAAAGCCCCGTCGTCCATACCCCGCAGCGCGGCCGCGACATCACCTTCAAATATCTTGCGAGCGCGCTGGAGGTCCTCGGCGGGCCGGGCTTCAGCTATGTCGGCGAATGGCGCCGCGACGACGGCGCGGTGCTCGAATTCGAAAAAGAGATCGAGGGCATCAAGCTCAATGGCGTCGACATCATCCGTTTTTCCGACGACGGCCGCATCATCCATTTCAAGGTGATGGTGCGTCCGCTGAAGGCGATCAACCTGCTGCACCGCCTGATGGGGGAACAGCTGATCAAAGCGTGACGATTTGACCTGCGTCGTCGCAGCCTTGTGCTGTCGAGGACATTTGGAAAGCGCTAAGGTCGCGCACGTCGAGTCGTTCGCTGCACTATAAGTCTTTCTTTGATGACGCCCACGCCTTGCCAATGAGGCCGGCCTGCCGGGAGATGCGAAATGCCGATCTACAAAGCCCCCGTGGAAGACGTGAACTTCCTGTTCAATGACGTGTTCCAGATCGACCGCTACGACAATCTGCCCGGCTTTTCCGATGCATCCGCCGATGTGCGCGAGGCGATTTTGGGCGAGGCGGCCAAGCTTGCGGAAGAGGTGCTGCAGCCGCTCAACCGTGTCGGCGATCTCGAGGGCTGCAAGCGTCACGACGACGGCAGCGTCACCACGCCGAAGGGCTTCAAGGAGGCCTTCAGGCAGGTCGCCGAAGGCGGCTGGCTCGGCCTGTCGGCGCCGACCGAATATGGCGGGCAGGGTCTCCCCGTGACGCTGTCGCAGGCGGTCAACGAATTCCAGATCTCCGCCAACATGGCGTTCTCGATGTATGGCGGTCTCACCATGGGCGCCACCGCGGCGCTCCTGGTGCACGGCTCGCCGGAGCAGAAGAAGACCTACGTGCCGAAGATGATCGCCGGCGAGTGGACCGGCACCATGAACCTGACCGAGCCGCATTGCGGCACCGATCTCGGTCTGCTCCGCACCAAGGCCGTGCGTCAGGCCGACGGCAGCTTCAAGATATCAGGCACGAAGATCTTCATCTCCGCCGGCGAGCACGACCTCGCCGACAACATCATCCACCTGGTGCTGGCGCGCATCGAGGGGGCACCCGCCGGCATCAAGGGCGTGTCGCTGTTCGTGGTGCCGAAATTCATGGTCAACCCCGACGGCTCGGCCGGGGCGCGCAACGGCGTGACGTGCGGCTCGATCGAGCACAAGATGGGCATCCACGGCAATTCGACCTGCGTGATGAACTACGACAACGCCACCGGCTGGCTGATCGGCGAAGAGAACAAGGGCATGCAGGGCATGTTCGTGATGATGAACGAGGCCCGTCTCGGCGTCGCCGTGCAGGGCCTCGCGCAGTCGGAGGTCGCCTATCAGAACGCGGCCGCTTACGCCCGCGAGCGCATCCAGGGGCGCGCGCTGACCGGCGCCAAAGCCGCCGACAAGCCGGCCGATCCCATCATCGTGCATCCGGACGTGCGCCGCACCCTGCTCACCATCCGCGCCTTCAACGAGGCCGCGCGCGCCATGGTGGTGTGGACGGCGCTCAAGAGCGACGTCGCCCATCGCTCCGAGGACGCCAAGGACCGCCAGGCCGCCGACGACCATATGGGCCTGATGACGCCGGTGCTGAAGGGCTTCCTCACCGAGATCGGCTTTGCCAATGCGGTGCAGGCGCAGCAGATGTATGGCGGTCACGGCTATATCGCCGAGCACGGCATGGAGCAGTTCGTGCGCGATGCGCGCATTGCCATGATCTATGAGGGCGCCAACGGTATCCAGGCGCTCGATCTGGTCGGGCGCAAGCTGCCGCGCGACGGCGGCCGCGCGGTGATGGCGTTCTTCGCCGAGGTCGGCGCCTTTGCCAAGGAGCATGGCGCGGACGAGGCGATGAAGCCCTTCGTCACGCCGGTGTCGACCGCGCTCGGCCATTTGCAGCAGGCCACCATGTGGCTGATGCAGAACGCGATGGCCAAGCCCGACAATGCCGGCGCTGCCGCCACCGACTACATGCACCTGTTCGGCTATACGGTGCTCGGCTACATGTGGGCGAAGATGGCCAAGGTCGCGCTCGACAAGATTGCGGCGTCGGGCGCAACGCCCTACCTCTCGACCAAGCTCGCCACCGGCCGCTTCTACATGGAGCGAATGCTGCCGGAGACCGCGCTGCGTCTCGCGCGCGTCCAGGCCGGCTGCGCCACGACCATGGAACTGCCGGCGGAAGCGTTCTAGCGTGGTATCTCCGCTGGTTCATTCCGTCATTCCGGGGCGCCGCGCCAGCGGCGAACCCGGAATCTCGAGGTTGCGGCGCGAGATTCAGGGTTCACCCTTCGGGCGCCCCGGAATGACGGAATCAAAGGTCGAGACAGAACACCCGAAGCGAGCGGCTCGCTTCCCCTGCCAAGTTCACTTCGCTATCATATGATGATCATAATCCCTGGAGGGCGTCATGCCTGAGGCATTTATCTACGATCACGTTCGCACCCCGCGCGGCCGCGGCAAGTCCGACGGCGCCCTGCACGAGGTCACGGCACTGCGGCTCGCCACGGTGCCGCTGGAGGCGCTAAAGGAGCGCAACAACCTGCCGGTGGATTCCGTCGACGACGTCATCCTCGGCGTGGTCGACCCCGTGGGCGAGGCCGGCTCCGACATCGCGCGCTTTGCGGCGCTGAATGCGGGCCTCGGCGAGGCCGTGCCCGGCGTGCAGATCAGCCGCTTCTGCGCCTCCGGCCTCGATGCCGTGAATTTCGCCGCCGCCCAGATCATGAGCGGCCAGCACGAGCTCGTGATCGGCGGCGGCGCCGAATCCATGAGCCGGGTCGGCATCGGCGCCTCCGGCGGCGCCTGGCCGATGGATCCTTCCATCGCCGTGCCGTCCTATTTCATGCCGCAGGGCGTCTCCGCCGACCTGATCGCCACCAAATACGGCTTCTCCCGCGACGACGTCGATGCCTATGCGGTGCAGAGCCAGCAGCGCGCGGCGAAAGCCTGGGACGAGGGCCGCTTCAACAAGTCGGTGGTGCCGGTGAAGGACATCAACGGCCTCACCATCCTGGCCAAGGACGAGCACATGCGCCCGTCCACCACCATGCAGTCGCTGGCGCAGCTCAAGCCGTCCTTTGCCGACATGGCGGCGATGGCAGGCTTCGACGCGGTCGCGGTGCAGTCGCATCCCGAGATCGAGCGCGTGAACTATGTGCATCATGCCGGCAACTCCTCAGGCATCGTCGACGGCGCGGGCGCGGTCCTGCTCGGCAGCAAGGAAGCCGGCGCGAAATACGGCCTGAAGGCGCGAGCGAAGATCCGCGCCTTCGCCAATATCGGCTCCGAGCCCGCGATGATGCTGACCGGTCCGGTCGACGTCACCGAGAAGCTGTTCGAGCGTTCGGGGATGAAGAAGTCGGATATCGACCTGTTCGAGCTCAACGAGGCCTTCGCTTCGGTCGTGCTGCGCTACATCCAGGCGTTCGAGATCGACAACGACAAGATCAACGTCAATGGCGGCGCCATCGCGCTCGGCCATCCCCTGGGGGCGACCGGCGCGATGATCCTCGGCACCGTGCTCGACGAGCTCGAGCGCACCAACAAGGCGACTGCGCTGGTGACCTTGTGCATCGGCGGCGGCATGGGCACCGCGACCATCATCGAGCGGGTGTAGAACGACTGCGTAGGGCGGGCAAAGGCGCGTTTGCGCCGTGCCCACCAGATGCGCACGCAGAGAGATGGTGGGCACGCTTAGCTTTGCCCACCCTGCAAATCTACGAAACCGAAATCATCCGCCGCGCCGTCACCGGCCGCCGGCATCGAGGGAGCTCCACATGGCCTTCAAGAATTTCAAGCTAGAGACCGACGCCGACGGCATTGCACTCGTCACCTGGGACATTCCCGGACGTTCGATGAACGTGCTGGACGAGACCTCGATCACCGAGCTCGAGGAGATCGTGAAGCAGACCTCGGCCGACGCTGCGGTCAAGGGCGTCGTCATCACCTCGGCCAAGGAAGCGCTGTCAGCCGGCGCCGACCTCTCGATGCTGGAAGGCATGAGCCGCATGTATGGCCAGGTGCTGAAGGAGAAGGGCGAGACCGCCGCGAACCAGATGCTGTTCGAGCAGAGCCGCCGCTTCTCGCAGGTGTTTCGTTCAATCGAGACCTCGGGCAAGCCCTGGGTCGCCGCCATCAACGGGCTCGCGCTCGGCGGCGGCTTCGAGCTCACGCTGGCCTGCCATTATCGCGTCGCCGCAGACAATCCCAAGACCCGCGTCGGGCTGCCCGAGATCAAGGTCGGCCTGTTCCCCGGCGCCGGCGGCACCCAGCGCATCCCGCGCATGGTCTCGCCGCAGGACGCGATGCAGATCCTGCTCAAGGGCGAGGCGATGAACCTTGCCAAAGCCAAACAGCTCAAGCTGATCGACGCCATCGTGCCAGCGGCCGACATGATCAAGACCGCGAAGGACTGGATCAAGGGCGGCGGCAAGGCCGTCGCGCCCTGGGACGAGAAGGGCTTCAAGCTGCCCGGTGGGCCGGTGTTCTCCAAGGGCGGCATGATGATGTTCCCGGCGGGCAACGCCATCTACCGCCGCGAGACCTACGACAATTATCCGGCGGCGCGCGCGGTGATGAGCTGCGTCTATGAGGGCCTGCAGCTGCCGATCGATGCCGGCCTGCGCGTGGAGTCGCGCTACTTCACCCAGATCCTGCGCTCCAAGGAAGCGCAGGCGATGATCCGCAGCCTGTTCCTGTCGATGCAGGAACTGAACAAGGGGGCGCGGCGGCCGGAAGGCGTGCCGAAGAACAAGGTCAAGAAGCTCGCCGTGATCGGCGCCGGCTTCATGGGCGCCTCCATCGGCTATGTGTCGGCCCAGGCCGGCATCGACGTGGTGCTGATCGACCGCGACCAGGAGAGCGCCGACAAGGGCAAGGCGCATGCGAAGTCCGTCATCGACGGCCTGATCGCCAAGGGTCGCGCCAAGGAGTCCGACCGCGACGCGCTGCTCGGCCGCATCACGGCGACCGCCGACTATGCCGCACTCGGCGATTGCGATCTCGTCATCGAGGCCGTGTTCGAGGACCGCAAGGTCAAGAACGAGACCTTCGCCAAGGCGCAGCAATATCTCAAGCCCGGCGTGATCTTCGCCTCCAACACATCGACCCTGCCGATCTCCTCGCTCGCCGAGGAGTTCAAGGACCAGGCGCGGTTCGTCGGCATCCATTTCTTCTCGCCGGTCGAGAAGATGATGCTGACGGAGATCATCGTCGGCAAGAACACCGGCGATGCGGCGGTCGCCGCCGCGCTCGACTATGTGCTGCAGATCAAGAAGACGCCGATCGTAGTGAACGACTCGCGCGGCTTCTTCGCCAACCGCTGCGTGCTGCGCTACATCTCCGAGGGCAACGAGATGTTCCTGGAAGGCGTCCCGCCCGCGATGATCGAGAATGCCGCCAAGATGGCGGGCATGCCGGTCGGTCCGCTGTCGCTGTCCGACGAAGTCGCGCTCGACCTGGGCCTCAAGATCATGAAGGCGACCGAGCATGATCTCGGCCCCAACGCCATCGATCAGGCGCACAAGAAGCTGATGGTCGAGCTGGTCGAGAAGCAGGGCCGCTTCGGCCGCAAGAACAGCAAGGGCTTCTACGACTATCCCGAGAAGGGCAAGGGCCAGAAGAGCCTGTGGCCGGGGCTGTCGGAGCTGCAGCCGAAGCATCTCGACCCCGATACGCTCGATGTCGAGGAATTGAAGCAGCGCTTCCTGGTGGTGCAGGCGGTGGAAGCCGCGCGCACGGTGGAGGACCACGTCATCACCGATCCGCGCGAGGCCGATGTCGGCTCGATTCTCGGCTTCGGCTTTGCGCCGTTCACCGGCGGCACGCTGTCCTATATCGACTTCATGGGCACGAAAAAGTTCGTCGAGCTCTGCCACAAGCTCGAGGCCAAATACGGCGCCCGCTTCACCCCGCCGAAGCTACTCGAGGAGATGGCCGCCAAGGGCGAGACCTTCTACGGCCGCTTCCCGCCGAAGAAGGCGGCTGCGTAAAAGGTAACAGTCGTCCCGGCGAAAGCCGGGATCCATAACCCCAGGCTCCGGTCTGGGGCAGGCAGAGAGTTGCCGTCATTGCGAGGAGCGAAGCGACGAAGCAATCCGGAGTCGTGTGGGTGGCCCTGGATTGCTTCGCTCCGCTCGCAATGACGGGGAGAGAGACAATCAAGCCGCCTTGAGCAGCCCTTCCTTGGTCATCGCTTCCTTCACCTTCGGCCGCGCGGCGACGCGGGCCTTGTAGGCCATCAGGTTGGGCAGGCCCGAGAGATCAAAGCCGAGACGGTCGGTCGCCCACATCAGCATGGTGAAGAGATAGCCGTCGGCGACGGTGAACTCCTTGCCCATCAGGTAGTCCCGCCCGCCGAGCTGGCTGTCGACATATTTGAACTTGCCCATGGCGCGGTCCTTGAAGAACGCCTTGGCGTCGTCGGCCAGCACCGGCGAGAACAACGGCCCGAGGTTCTTGTGCAGCTCGGTCGTAATATAATTTAGCCATTCCAGGAATTTGTAGCGCTCGTTGCTGTCGCGCGGCGGCGCCAGCTTCTTGGCGGCAGCCTGGTCGGCGATCATCTGGACAATGACCGGGCCTTCGGTGACAAGCTCGCCCGAGTTCAGCGCCAGTGCCGGCACCTGGCCCTTGGGATTGACCGCCCAGAAGTCGTCGCCGTTTTCCAGCTTCTTGGCCCGGAGATCGACTTTTACCAGATCGTAGGGCAGACCTGCTTCCAGGAGTGCGATATGGGGCGACAGCGAGCAGGCGCCGGGCGCGTAATAGAGCTTCATGGCGTTTTTTCCTCCTGTTGGGTCCTTGGGCAGGGGCGGACCAATGACTAAATGCATGTGCATGGAATAGTCAAGATTGATGCAGATGCATCGAGTGCGGTACAATCACGAGCCAAGTTTCTAGCCAAGCAATCTAGCCGAGCAATCTGGCCGAGTATCTAGACCGGGACCATGAAGCGCAAACCATCGACCGAGGCGACCGCCGCCTGGATCCGCCTGATGCGGGTGCAGAGCCGCGTGCTGGATGCCGTCGAGCAGGATCTGAAGAAGGCCGGCTTTCCGCCGCTCGCCTGGTACGATGCGCTGCTGGAGCTGTCGCGCGCGCCGACCGGCGAGCTGCGTCCGGTGGAGCTGGAGCGGCAGATGCTGATCCCGCAATATTCCACCTCGCGGCTGATCGAGCGCCTCGTCGACGAAGGGCTGGCGGCCCGGCGCGAATGCAAGGTCGACAAGCGCGGCCAGTTCGTCGAGATCACCGAGGCCGGGCGCGATCTGCAGAAGCGGATGTGGGGCGCTTATTCGGCCGCAATCGAGAAGTATGTCGGCTCGAAGCTGTCGGACGCGGATGCGGCCAGGCTGTGCGGCCTGCTCGACCGGCTGGGCTGCTCCTGCGGAGAAACCGCCCCGCCGGCCGTGGCCGAGGATGCGTCCGCCCGATGAGCCCCGTTTTGATTTATAGCGTTCGCGCAAGCCAAGCTTGGCGGACATCCCTGACAACGCGCGCATCGATCGAAGCGCCCTGGATCCGGATATAGTATGGCGCGAGACCAGATCGACATGACGCCGCTGCAATCGCGCGACGAACTCGTTGCGTGGCTCGAAGCGGGCGTAAAACCGCCGTCCGAATTCCGCATCGGCACCGAGCACGAGAAGACGCCGTTCACGCTTCAGGGGCACCACCCTGTGCCTTACGAGGGCGCGCACGGCATCGGCATGCTGCTGGAGGGAATGCAGCTCCTGCTCGGCTGGGAGCCGATCATGGAGCGCGGCAACATCATCGGCCTCTATGACGTGACCGGCGGCGGCGCCATTTCGCTGGAGCCGGGCGGGCAGTTCGAACTGTCGGGCGCGCCCGTGGACACGGTGCACCAGACCCAGTCCGAGCTGATGGCGCATCTGGCGCAGGTGCGCGAGATCGCAACGCCGCTGGGCATCGGCTTCCTCGGTCTCGGCATGACGCCGTCCTGGTCTCGGGCGCAGATTCCGGTGATGCCCAAGGGCCGCTATAAGATCATGACCAATTACATGCCGAAGGTCGGCCGCTACGGCCTCGACATGATGTACCGGACCTGCACGGTGCAGACCAATCTCGATTTCTCCTCCGAAGCCGACATGGTCAAGAAGCTGCGCGTGTCGCTGGCGCTGCAGCCGGTCGCGACCGCGCTGTTCGCCAACTCGCCCTTCACCGAAGGCAGGCCCAACGGCTTCCTGTCGTTCCGCTCCGAGATCTGGCGCGACACCGACAATGCGCGCGCCGGCATGCTGCCATGGGCCTTCGAGGACGGCATGGGGTTTGAACGCTATGTCGATTATGCGCTCGACGTTCCCATGTATTTCGTCAAGCGCGGCGATGCCTATATCGACGTGTCCGGCACCTCGTTCCGCGATTTCTTTGCCGGCAAGAATCCCGCCATGCCGGGTGAGCGGCCGACGCTGTCGGACTGGGCCAACCATCTCTCGACGATTTTCCCGGAGGTGCGCCTGAAGCGTTATCTCGAGATGCGCGGCGCCGACGGCGCCCCGTGGGGCCGGCTGCCCGCGCTGCCCGCGTTCTGGGTCGGCCTGCTCTATGACGACACCAGCCTGGATGCAGCCTGGGACATCGCCAAGCACTGGCAGGCCCATGAGCGGCAGGCGCTGCGCGATGACGTGCCGCGGCTCGGCTTCAAGGCCCGCATCAAGGACCGCTATCTGTTCGAGATCGCCAGGGAGTGCCTGGCGCTGGCGCATACCGGCTTGCGCCGGCGCGCTCATCTCGATCATCTCGGCCGCGACGAGTCCCGTCATCTCGAGCCGCTCGACCACATCGTCGAATCCGGCCGCACGCCGGCCGAGGAGCTGCTGGAGAAATTCGAAGGACCGTGGCACGGCTCGGTCGAGCCGGCCTATGACGAATACGCGTTTTGATGTGATCGTATTGGTTGACTGGGTCCGGCTGCAAACTCCCATCCTCCCCTGAAGGGGGAGGATCGCTCGCATTGAGCGCCGCGAGTGCGAGCGAGGTGGGGTGAAGCCGCGGAAATGGTCTTGCTGTATAGCAAAGCGTGGACCTCACCCGTCGCCGGATAGACCTGCGTCGCGGACGGACTGTCACCCCACCCCGATCGCGCATTCAATGCGCGATCGACCCGCCCCCTCCAGGGGCGGGTGAAAAAGTGAGGCCTTCACCTACGCGAACACCTCGCGCAGGGCGGCGCTGTAGGTCGCCTGCACGAGCGCGGGGTGCTTGCTGCTCAGCGCCTCCATCATCACGCCGGAATTGACTTCGAGCACCTGCCAGCTTCCGCCGACCCGCACCACGTCGACCGAGGCGAAGCGGATGCCGATTGCGTCGGCTGCGCGCACGGCGAGCGCGGCGCAGGTCTCGCGCATTGCGCCCTCTTGCAGCAGAACGGGCTCGGCGCCGCTTTCCAGATTATGTCGCCAATTCAGCATGCGCCGCTCGCCGGCCGGGGGAATCGCATCGAGCGCGGCCTTGTCGAGATCGGCGAACAGGCCGGGCAGCACGCTCGAGCGCCGCGCCGCCGGCAGGCTGTCGAGCGCGAGCGCGAGCAGCGAGCGCTGTCCGTCGCCGGTGACGGCCGGCCGGTCCTTCGCATAGACCACCAGCGGCTTGCGATCGAGCACGACCACCCGCACCTCGTCCTGGATGTCGAGAAAGGGCGAGACGACGAGCGCCGTCTGTGCGGAAAAAATCCGCTTCACCGCAAGCTCGAGCCCGGGCTTGCTTGTGACCCAGAACACCGATTTGCCCGACGTGCCCTCGTTCGGCTTGACGACGACGCCGGCGGGCGATTGCTCCAGCAGGGCAAGCATCGCCTCCCATGATCCGCGCGGCGGCACGAAGGCGTGGAGCTCGGGATTCAGGAACAGCGCATGCGGGACGCAGGGAATCGCCGACAGCGCCAGCACATCGCTGGTCGCCGATTTATCGTTGGCGATGCGGTGCGCGACCGCGCTGTTCAGCCCGAGATCATAGGCGAAGGCGAGTCTTCTCCGCGCGCCGTCACCCATCACGATCAGCCAGCCATCGGCGCGGACGTCGATGGCGAGGCCGTGCTCGGCACAATAATGTTTGATCGCCTGGACGAAGATGCGCTGGCTGTTGAGCATCGCTGAAAATCGCTTGTTAACCGGTTAACTAATCGTGTCGCGCGAAATTATGTGCCGGACAAGATGGCGCCCGACTAAGGAAATTACCGCACGATTCGTCTCCGCCGCAGCATGCATCGAACCGGTTCGCCAAATCGAGCGACATGCATTTGAGCCACCTCAATTACGCGTCATGCGGGGTTGATTATCTCGTGCAATCGCGTAAGTGAAACGCGAAAATCTCCCGCAAATTCAGCGGCTTTTACCCCTTTTGGGGTCGCGCGACCCTTTTGTTCCAACGCCCACCAGTTGAGAAGAAACTTAAGTCATGAGCGCCTTCTACCGAGAGAAAGTTCTTTCCGTCCAGCACTGGACGGACACCTTGTTCAGCTTCAGGGCCACCCGCGATAGCGGCTTCCGCTTCCAGAACGGCCAGTTCGCCATGATCGGGCTCGAGGTCGACGGCCGCCCCTTGCTGCGCGCCTACAGCATGGCGAGCGCCAATCATGAGGAGGAGCTGGAGTTCTTCTCCATCAAGGTGCCCGACGGCCCGCTGACCTCGCGGCTGCAGAAGATCAAGGAAGGCGACACCATCCTGGTCGGCCGCAAGGCGACCGGCACGCTGATCACCGACAATCTGATTTCCGGCGAGCGGCTGCTCTTGTTGTCGACCGGTACAGGCCTTGCGCCGTTCGCGAGCCTGATCAAGGATCCCGACGTCTACGAGCGCTTCGAGAAGATCGTGCTGGTGCATGGCTGCCGCCAGGTCAACGAGCTCGCATTCGGCGAGCAGCTGGTGGCGACGCTGACCGAGGACGAGCTGTTCGGGCCGCTGCTCGGCGAGAAGCTGACGTATTATCCGACGGTGACCCGCGAGCCCTTCCGCAACCGCGGCCGCATCACGGATCTCATCACCTCCGAGCAGCTGTTCAACGACATCGGCCAGAAGCCGCTCAATGTCGAAGGCGACCGCATCATGATGTGCGGCAGCCCCGCGATGCTCGAAGAGCTGAAGCAGATGCTCGAGGCGCGCGCCTTCACCGAAGGCAACCACACCGAGCCCGGCCATTTCGTGATCGAGAAGGCGTTCGTGGAACGCTGATAGCGCCGTCACAGCCGTCCCCGGCGAACGCCGCGACGCATCACCCGACACACACTCCGCCGTCATGGCCGGGCTTGTCCCGGCCATCCACGTCGTGAAAAATGCGTCCATGGCGGTTGGGTACGTTTACATTCTAGTGTTGCGAGTCTGACACTTCATTCCGTCATTCCGGGGCGCCGCGTCAGCGGCGAACCCGGAATCTCGAGGTTGCGGCGCGAGATTCCGGGTTCGCCCTTCGGGCGCCCCGGAATGACACCGAGTGAACCAAGCGTCTGGGTCACAACACTAGCAAGCGCGCCGAACGGTATCCTCTATGTCGGGGTGACCGGCGATCTTGTCCGTCGCATGAGCATCGAAATGGACTGGTGCCTGGATTTACGAAAAAGCCCCGCGTCAAGCGCCTGGTCTACTTCGAGCAGTACGACGACATTCAGATCGCGATTCAACGTGAAAAGAATATGAAACACCGGTCGCGAACCTGGAAGGTCAGACTGATTTTGATCGGCAATCCGGAATGGAATGATCTTTACGATTCGATCGTCCAGTGAAAGACGTGGATGGCCGGGACAAGCCCGGCCATGACGGCGGAGCAGGTGGCGACGCCGAGGCTATTCCTCGCGAGCCCTGTCCCATATACATAACTTACTTTCAACATACCTTCCTTTCCCAGCGTCCACGCTGCAGCGCAAAATGCGTCGGCGCCGTTCCATTCCCTCGGCCCTGCCGTAACGGCGAGCTTCTTCAAACCGAAGTGTTGTCATATGCTTGCGCCGGACACCGGATAGGCTGGCGCGCCGGCGCGTCCGACAACCAGAACCAGGCCCGAGCAGCCCGAGGGATATTCCATGGAAACCTTGATGCTTCCGTTCTCGCCACGCTTCATCGTGCTCACGATCTGTGCTGTGGTGACGGCGCTGCTGCTCGGCATCGGCCTGTTCGATCACAATCCCAAGGCCTTCGACGTCGTCCTCGTTCCGCTGCTGATCTTCGGCGGCTTGACGCTGCTCGGCGTCCGCGACCTCATGCAGAAGAGCCACGCGGTACTGCGTAACTACCCGATCTCGGCGCATATGCGCTTCCTGCTCGAAGAGATTCGGCCCGAGATGCGGCAGTATTTCTTCGAGAGCGAGAAGGACGGCATGCCGTTCTCGCGCGACACCCGCGCCGTGGTCTATCAGCGCGCCAAGATGCAGCTCGACAAGCGTCCGTTCGGCACGCAGGAGGATGTCTACCGCGACGGCTATGAGTGGATGCATCACTCGGTGGCGCCGAAAGCGCATGCCGACGAGAAGTTCCGCATCACCATCGGCGGGCCGGATTGCACCAGGCCTTATTCGGCCTCGGTCTTCAACATCTCCGCCATGAGCTTCGGTGCGCTGAGCCCGAATGCCGTGCGCGCGCTCAATGCCGGGGCCCGCAAGGGCGGCTTTGCCCATGACACGGGCGAGGGCGGCTTCAGCCCCTATCACGCCGAGATGGGCGGCGACATCATCTGGGAGATCGGCTCCGGCTATTTCGGCTGCCGCACCCGCGACGGCAAGTTCAATCCGGACGAGTTCGCCCGCGTCGCCGCCACCGACCAGATCAAGATGGTCGAGCTCAAGATCAGCCAGGGCGCCAAGCCCGGCCATGGCGGCGTGCTGCCGGCGGCGAAAGTATCGGAGGAGATTTCCAAGATCCGCGGCGTCGCCATGGGCGAGGACTGCATCTCGCCGCCCTGCCACAACGCCTTCTCGACCCCGATCGAGATGATGGAGTTCGTCGCCAACATGCGCAAGCTTGCCGGCGGCAAGCCGGCCGGCTTCAAGCTGTGCATCGGCCATCCCTGGGAGTTCCTGGCGATCTGCAAGGCGATGCAGAAGACCGGCATCTATCCCGACTTCATCGTCGTCGACGGCAATGAGGGCGGCACCGGCGCCGCACCGCTGGAGTTCATGGATCATCTGGGCATGCCGATGCGCGAGGGCGTCAATTTCGTCCACAACGCGCTGATCGGCATCGGCGCGCGCGACCGCATCAAGCTCGGGGCCTCGGGCAAGATCGCGACCGCCTTCGACATGGCGCGCGCCATGGCGATCGGCGCCGACTGGTGCAATTCGGCGCGCGGCTTCATGTTCGCGCTCGGCTGCATCCAGTCCTTGAGCTGCCACACCGACCGCTGCCCGACCGGCGTCACCACCCAGGACCCGACCCGCAACCGCGCGCTCTACGTGCCGCACAAGATCGACCGGGTCTACAACTACCACCACTCGACGCTGCTGGCGCTTGCCGAGCTGCTGGCCGCCGCCGGCCTCGAGCATCCGCAGGAGCTCAGGCCGATCCATTTCTCGCAGCGGACCTCGACGACGGAGGTGAGCACTTTCGCCAAGCTCTATCCGGCGCTGCAGCCGGGCGAATTGATCAACGGCACCGACGACGTCCGCTATCGCGATGCCTGGCGCATGGCGCAGGCGGAGTCGTTCAAGCCGGTGATGTGAATCCCGCGGACGTCGGTCGAGGCGCAAGACGGGTCCGCGCATGCGACCTTTTTCGGGAACCTCTTCGCCCGGATTGCATCCAATGCGGGATGTCCTAAAGGTTTGGGCCGACCGTCATGCTTCCGATCACAGCCAGCAAAGCGCTGCCCGCCGCGACCACCGAGAGTGAGCTCATTGCGAGGGCCAAGGCCCGGGACGAGGGCGCGATCCGCGCCATCCTGCAGGCCAACAACCGCCGCCTGTTCCGGATCGCCCGCGGCATCCTGCGCAACGACAGTGAAGCCGAGGATGTGGTGCAGGAAGCCTATGTCCGGGCGTTGAC